>Ga0074193_1000460_pt1 | contig 68213 bp, 51 predicted proteins | sample EPASupsiteHSE605_FD_64523 | JGI IMG/M metagenome (GOLD analysis project Ga0074193, IMG submission 64523) | Bioremediated contaminated groundwater from EPA Superfund site, New Mexico - Sample HSE6-05 | ecosystem: Environmental > Aquatic > Deep subsurface > Groundwater > Contaminated ...
CCCGAAACAGCCATCGTAAAAACCTCGTTCTCCCTCATAAACTGTTCGGCTCCGGTAATCAGGGGAGTCACCTTTCCATTTTCTGCATAGAATAATCCATCCACCGCTGTGGCAATCAGCATCCCCGACTGATAAGGTTCAATACTGCGAATATGTTTTCCCTCCAGTGGCTCCCCTCCTGAAAGAGGAAAGAAACTATTTCCCACTAAAACGAACACCCCTTTATAGGTGCCGATGTATAACGAGCCGTTCACCACATTGGACCGGTCTATTTTATGCACGGACGGAATCAGCGTAAACTCATCGCCCAACTGTTTTACGATAAAGTTATCAGAAACAAAGTAGAAGATATTATCCACTTCATATACCCCCCAATACCCTACATTGAACTTACTTTGCGCCGGCAATGAATCCGACAGATTCACATAGAGTAGTTTTCCGGAAGCATCTGCATGGAAATAACCGAACTCACCCTCTCCTCCTACATAAATACGTTTCAATTTGGTCGATATATGCAGCGAACGCACGTCTGCTTCGTTGTGGAGCGGATATAGTTTCCAGCTGCTTCCTTCGTATTGAAGCAGTCCGTTTTTATTGGCAAAGTAAACCCAGTTTTCGTTGAATGCATTGATCTGCCAGGTTTGCGACCCTTTGCCGAACAACTCTTTCTTATAATTTGTGACATAGTTGTTCCATTCCGCAAACAGATTTGCAGTAAACAACATAAGCAGGCATAGCGTGTAAAGAATACGGATTTTAAACATGTATCAGCACTATTCTGGTTTATTCACCTCGCAAATGTACAAAATCATACGAATAAAACCGATCGTAACTTATGTTTAATGCCCCTTTACAACTGTAAGGATCTATTATAAATAAGATTCAAGCATTATTTACTTTATTAAAGTATCATTCTTAAATATTATTATACTTTTCTGTTATTATTTTTCCATCAAATAAATGAATAATTCGATGTGCATAGTTTGCATCACGATTAGAATGGGTTACAATAACAATTGTTTTTCCTTGCATATTTAGTTGCATTAATAGCTCCATAACCTCCTGCCCATTTGAAGAATCAAGATTCCCGGTAGGCTCATCCGCAAGGATCAAATTACAATCGGTAATTATAGCCCTCGCAATTGCAACTCGTTGTTGTTGACCACCAGATAATTGTTGTGGATAGTGATTCGATCTATGTAATATATTCAATTTTCCTAAAACTTCATTCACTTTCTGTTTTCTTATTGAAGACTTTACATCTAAATAAACCAGAGGAAGCTCAATATTTTCAAAGACAGTAAGTTCATTAATCAGATTAAAATTCTGAAATACGAAACCAATATTGCCTTTACGAAAATCTGTGAGCTGATCTTCTTTCATTGTACTTATTTCTTTGTTTTCAAAATAGTATTTACCAAAAGTCGGTAAATCAAGTGTTCCTAACAAATTTAACAGAGTTGATTTACCACAACCCGAAGGTCCCATAATAGCAACAAATTCTCCTTTTGAAATAGAAAGATTAACCTCATTCAGTGCTTTGGTCTGAATATCTTCAGTATTAAAATATTTAGACACATTTTCAATTTTAATCATATTTATTAGTTATTAGTTTATTCGTTTTTTAAAACATTCATCGGCTTTAACCTTATAGTAATCAAAATTTGATTTACAACGGTTACAAGTGCAATTAAGATAAGAAGAAGAAATGTACCGATGTACACCCAAAAAGATATTGAAGTGTGAAATGCATATTGGCTAAGCCAGCTATTCATTAAAAATATTGAAACAGGTATTCCTAGACATGAAGCTATAATAGTGAGGAAAAACAATTCTTTGGTCAACAGTATAAAAAGAGTCATTTTACTTGCTCCTAAAACTTTTCTAATTCCAATTTCTTTTACTCTGGAAAGAGTCGAAAAAAGAGTTATTATCCATAAGCCCATACAAGCAACAAATACAGCTAAGATTGCCGACCCGGCAAATATCAGTCCAAAATTTCTATCTTCTTTATATTGACTATTATAAAAATCATCAAGGAAATAATAAGAAAATAAAGATGTTGGAAAATATTCCATATATATTTTTTCAATATTTTCTAGCATATTGACATCCAGGTTCTTTTCTGATTGTATTGAAATATAAGGAGTTGCAATGAAAGGGACCCTTTCTTTTAAAAAAAAGATAATAGGTTTATAAGGAACTGCTAATGACTGTTGGTAGAAATTCTTAACTACACCAACTATATTTAGCGGCTCATTTAAAACCTCCATCGTTAATTGTTTTCCTAAAGCATTCTCTTTAGGAGCAAAACCAAACATGCTTACAGCCTCTTCATTCAAGACTACATTATTAAGCTCATCTCCATATTCATCAGAAAATATCCTGCCACAAATTAATTCGGGAAAATAAATACTTAGATATTCCTTATCTATTGCAAACATCTGAATCAATTTAACTTCAGAAGGATCACTACCAAATGGCCTGTTACCAAAAAAGTTTGCAACTTCTATTCCGGGAACTGCTCCAGACACTGAAACGTGACGAATACTGAAATCCTTTTTTAATTGATTTTTAAAACTTTCTATCTTCACCTGAAGATCATTCACATAGGAAGGATATTTAACTATTAATATTTTACTCTTAGAGGCAGAGGCTGTTTCTTCTTGCATAAAATTAACCTGCCTAATTATTATGATTGTTCCGGAAATCAAAACAAAAGAAGCAACGAATTGAATAACTATTAAACTGTTACGAATGATATTTCCTTTTTGAGTATGAATTAAATTGCCTTTAATAACATCCGATGTTTTTAAGATCATCAATCGATACGAAGGGTAAAATCCTGTTATCAAAGTCCCTACAGATATAATACTAAAAACAATAATCCAAAAAAGAGGCTGGCGAATTGAATCCAAACCAAAATCATATCCAGCCCAATTAACTACAACAGGAAAAAATATTTCAAGCCAACCCAGTCCGATAATTGCAGCAACAGTATTAATTATGGCAGATTCTAACAATCCCATAAATAAAATTTGTTTTCGCGATGCACCAAACACTTTTCTAACTCCAAACTCTTTACTTCGTTCTAATGATCTTGCAACAGTTAAATTAAAAGAATTCATCCATGCTATGATCAATAAAGCAACGGCCATTACCAGCAGGATATAAATCGCTGTTATGTTTCCTTTCTTTTCTTTTTCGTATGATTTTTGAGGTATTAAATGAATATCTTTTAAAGGGATGAGTTCGACTCTCCAATCCTTAAATTTTAGTTCAGCCGTTTTATATTTTGAGGATATTGATCTAAAAGCATTTTCAATATTATGGGGATCCTGCCCACTTTTAAGTTTAACATATGTATATACACCATGGATATACCAAATATCCTGCTGTGATTTTGGAATAGATGAATATGATAATAAAAAATCAAAATGAATATGTGAATTTAGAGGCATATCAGCAATAACACCGGTCACTTCAAAGTTCTGCTCTGATTTTGATGTTCTAAATGTAAGCACTTCGCCCAAAGGATCTGAGTTTCCAAAGTACTTTCGGGCTGTACTTTCTGATATAACAACTGTAAATGGTTTTTTTAACTGATCCTTATTATTCCCTTTAATCATAGGAAAATTAAAAATTTCGAAAAAAGACGGTTCAGTATAACAGTAACTTCTTTCAAAAAATTTATTAACATCATTTGAAACTACCTGCTCATTATTTTGCGTAGTAATTCTTACAAAACTCTCTATTCCAGGAATCTCTTCACTCATTACCGAACCATGCCCAAATGTTGTAGTAGCCCAGTTATCCGAAAGAATATCCCCTTCATAAAGCCGGCTTTCAACTCTGTAAACTCTTTCATCATCATGAAAACGATCATAACTTAATTCAAATGTAATAAACATCAGAATCAATAATGCCGCAGAAAAACAGATTGACAATCCTAAAATATTGATAACAAGAAATCTTTTCTTGTTTCTATTTGACTTTATTATTTGTGAAATATAGTTCATTTATTTAATGTTTAATTGTTCATTTTTTCCAAATAATTCATAATCAGAAATAATCACCTGTTCTCCGGGTTTTACTCCTTCCAAAACTTCAAAATATTGCGGGTTTTGTCTACCAATTTTGATATTTCTTCGATGTGCCTTTTTTCCGTTTTCACTAATAACATAAACATATTGACCACCAGTTGTTTGATAAAAACTTCCTCGGGGAAGTAGTATCGTCTTAATTTTATCACCTAGCTGTAAATTGAGATGATATGATTGGCCTGCTCTTATATTGTCTGGATATTTAGTTGTAAAAACAAGATCTGTTAAAAATTGCCCATTTCTAACCTCTGGAAAAACTTTGTTAATCTTAAGTGAGTATGACAATCCTTCTCTTTCAAAATTAGCTGTAAGTCCGGTATAAACCCTTTCAACGTAATGTTCGTCAATTTGTGCCTGAACTTTAAAGTCTTTAACTATAATTTGTCCGATTCTCTCGCCTTGTGCAATTGATTGCCCTATTTGCGCATCCAGAATACCGAGTTGACCATTTATTGGAGCTTTTACTTTAAGATTTTCAAGTCTACTACGCACTAACACTAAACTTTGCTTCATATTTAGAATATTTTCATCCAAACTTTCAAGTTGATTTTTTCGCAATGTATTGTCTTGTTCAATTCTCTTATCAACAACAGCAAGCAATTCTTTCGTCATCTCATAATCTTCTTTTGAAAGAAGATAATCCTCTTTAGCTATCAACGACTTCTGAAATAAATGTTCAGTTTGCAAATATTGCCGTTCTTTTCTTACTAAATCTTTTAAAAGACCAACTCTTTCCTGTTTAAGGCGCAAATGCTCATGTTCCATATTGATCCTAGTATTTCTGAGTTCATTTTCCTGGTACATCAAATTTGCCTCACTTTGTAAAATTCCAATATTTAGTAAAGGATTGCTGAGCCGGATTATTACATCTCCTTTTTTTACCTGAGCTCCTTCTTCAATTAACCTTTCTACCACCTGTCCCCCTTCGATAGCATCCAAGTAAATAATCTGACTTGGAACAACATGTCCTAAGACTCTAATATAATCATTAAAGTCACCATAAATTACTTTTGCAATTGTAATTCTTTCTTTCTCCACTTTCAGAGAGGATGATGTATTTATAACGTATCGAAAAATTAATAAAATAATTAGCAGGCAAATTAAGGAAGAAAAAAAGATATGTTTTTTTCTAAAGTGAAATTTCTTTTCAATTGGTGTATCCATAATATTATTATTTTATTTATTAATTGCTTGTTAAAAATTTCCGGTACAATAATATTTTACTATTCTTGTTTTTAAATCACACTGTAACATTGATTGATAATACATTACCTGAGCTTCAAAGTATAGATTTCTTTTCTCAATTAATTCAAATACGGATATTAATCCTTCATCCCACTTTGTCTCATTTTCAGAAAGAACTTGTTTGGTCAATACTATTTGTTGTTTTAATTGATGTAACTCTTCAACTTCGGTTTGAAGAGAAATGATTGCCTTTTCAATTTTATTATATAATTCTAAGCGTAATAATTCATTTTCATTTTTTAGTTGCCGGATTTTTAGTTTTTCTTTTCGCAATTGCGATGCGCGTGTAAAAACATCAGAAATGGGAAATGTAACATTAATACCTATAAATCTACTCATGTTGTTTTTTAATTGGTTCTGAAATGAGATTACTTTTCCATCGTTATTTATAGTTCCATAATAACCCGTATTCAAATGAAACTCGGCATTTATGGAAGGAAAAAAGCTTCCTCTTACTATTGATAATGATTTTCCTGATACTTTTTCCCGAAGTTCCATTATTTTAAATTGGGGTAAATACTTTTGGGCCATTTGAAATACATTGGTAACGGCTAACTCTTCTTCAGAAAATATTGGCATTTCGTAAGAAAAACTTATGCTATCAATTTTTAATGAATCTGTTTCTTTAGTGTTCAGTTTTTCTTTCAATTCTAATAAAGAAATAAGATAGAAAGCAGAACTTTCTTTTTCCTTAAGTAGATCTGATTGTAATCTGGATACCATTTCCAGTGAATCCGATTTTGAACGTAGTCCCAATTTAACGTATACAATCATTTGTTCATGGTATCGTTCACTCAACTTGCGTTGTGCTGTGGCCAGCTCTGCTTCTTTGTTTTTTAGACAACAATGATAAAAATTCTCAATTACATCACAGACAACTTTATCTTCTTCCAATTCAATATTCAGAGAGCTTATTTCTTCTTTAATTTTGCTTAGATGAAGTTTATTTAATCTTGTAAATCCATCAAAAACAGGAATTGATACTAACATTCCAAATGTACTTTTATCAAAAGAAGATGACGTATATAAATTTGATTTAGGATCTACTGATCTCCCAAAGTGCTTTCCAACACTGCTATACGTATTAATTGATGGTAAAAAATCTTTCCATGCTGTATATACATCTTGTTTAGCAATATTATTATCAATCTGACTGTTCTTCATCTTCAAACTGTTTTCTTTTGCGTATCTAATGCAATCATCCAACGATTCGATATTCTGAGCCCCAATTGATCCAATGTTTATTATGAAAAACAGAAAAACCAATTTAATTCTGCAACTAACTGTCATATTTGTTATTTTTGTTTATATCTATATATCCAAAAGACATGCCAAAATATTAAACAGCTGTATATGTGACACTTACGTTCAACCTGTAATATACTGTGTAAATATTATTGACACTGATTTGTAAAAAATATGGACCAACTGATTTTATCAGGTTCAATTACCCTTGCTAATATGAGATATGAAGAAATTTGTAGATATAAATTATTTGAATAAAGTGTATAAAAATTTGACAGATGTTTGTACAACATCTGTTGATAAAATAACTTTACAAAAAAAATGCTGTCAAAAACTATCTTAATTGTAGATGACAATAAAAGTGTTATCACGTCATTGGAGCTTCTATTTGAAAATATATTTGAGAAGGTAATAAGTACGTGTAACCCGGAAAGAATTCTATCTATTTTGGAATTATCTCAAATAGATATCGTTATCCTGGATATGAATTTTTCTGCTGGTGTAAATAACGGAAACGAGGGGCTATATTGGCTAAACCGGATACATGAAATAGATCCGGAACTACCAATTATAATGTTAACAGCATATGGAGATATTGAATTGGCAGTAAAAGCTTTAAAAAAAGGGGCAAGCGATTTTGTATTAAAACCATGGGACAACAGCGTACTAATAGATAAAGTTAAATCTGCAATAGCAAATCAAAAAGATAAAAAACCAATTAAAAAACCTGGCTCAACTATTATTTGTACACCCAATAAACCTGTCATGGTTATAGGGCAGTCTTTTCAAATGAAGAAAGTACTTAGAATTGTAGAAAAAGTTGCTAAAACCAATGCCAATATTTTAATTACCGGAGAAAATGGTACTGGAAAAGAAATGCTTGCAAAAGAGATACATCGTCTTTCTTTACGAAATAATAAGGAAATGATAACCATAGACATGGGAGCTGTAAGCGAATCACTTTTCGAAAGTGAATTATTCGGACACGAAAAAGGCGCATTCACTGATGCAAAAGATAGTAGAATTGGTAAATTTGAGGCAGCAAACGGAAGTACGATCTTTTTAGACGAAATTGGTAATTTACCCTTTAACCTTCAAGCTAAACTACTTGCGGCATTACAAAGCAGAGAAATTTACAAATTAGGAAGTAATAGAAAAATACCCATAGATATTCGTTTAATAACCGCAACAAATAGAAATTTAATTGAAATGGTAAACAAGTCTCTTTTCAGAGAAGATTTGTTTTATAGGATAAATACTATCCATATTGAGATTCCTCCTTTACGAAACAGAGAAGAAGATATAAATTTATTTATTGATTTCTTTCTAAAAAAATACAGCTCACTATATAAACGTAATGGACTTAGTTTTCATCCACAAGCTTTAGCAAAGCTACTATCTCATGATTGGCCCGGCAATATAAGAGAACTACAACACACGATTGAAAAAGCAGTAATTTTAGCAGAAAAAGATAAAATTAGTACTTCGGACATAATCTTTAGTAATGAAAAAGAAAAAACATATACTAAAATAACCTCAAGCCTATGTGAAATAGAAAAAGAAATAATTGAGTCGTCTATATCTCAAAATAAAGGCAACATTAAAGCTGCGGCTGAACAATTGGGAATTAGCAGGCAAACACTATACAATAAGCTTAAAAAAATTAAATAATAATCATGTTTTATAAGAGAATCTACTTTAAAACTCATTTGTATATTCTAGGTATTGTTTTGCTAAGTGTTGTAGGTGTTTTATCCATAGTTAGCGGTAAAGCAATTATTCTTGGTTCGGCTCTACTTGTTGTGTCAATATTTTTTATTGGTAAGCTTACCAAAATGCTTAACAACTACAATTACCGGATACAACATTTTTTAAATGCAATGATAGATAACGAATCTAAGTTGCATTTCCCTGAGAATAAAGTAGATCCAGAATTAAGAAATTTATATTCAACTCTAAATAAAATCAATAAACTAATATACAGTATAAAAGAAGAGAGTAAAAAAAACGAGTATTTTTATAAAGAATTAATACATCAAATACCCTGCGGCCTTATTTCGTGGGATAAAAAAGGGTATATTAAATTAATAAATGATGAAGCATTAAGATTATTAAGAGCAAGCCATATTAAATATTTACATCAGGTTGAACAAATCATTCCAAATCTACAGTGCTTAATTAAAGAATCCATAGAAAATGGTAATTCTATATTCAAAATAGAACAAGAAGAGTCCATACAACAGTTATCACTATCTGTAAGTCAAATAATAATAGACAATGATGAACTAACTATTCTTTCAATAAAAAATATACAAAGAGAATTAGGTCAAAAAGAATTTGAATCATGGGATAAACTAACTCATGTGCTTACCCATGAAATAATGAACTCAATCGCCCCCATCGTATCACTTTCAGACACACTCTTATCCTATTTTCAAACTGGAGATAATATACAAAATGAAATTACAGCCTTGACCGTTTCCAAAACTATCCGAGGTTTGGATACAATTAGAAATCAAGGAAAGGGATTAATCCGTCTTACTAATTCATATCGTCGTTTATCCTATATCCGTCAACCTGTTTGTTCCCCTTTTTCTCTTTTCAGCCATTTTGAAAAGATCAAATTGCTATTTAACACCGAATTATCTCGATTAAAAATTCAACTCAACATCCTAAAACCAAACATTGACATTATAATAATTGCAGATAAAGAGCTTATATCTCAAGTAATTATAAATCTAATAAAAAATGCCATTGAATCGTTAACAGAGCAAGATAACGGCCTAATAGAAATTACAATGATTCAAAATGATATGACTGTTATTGAAATTAAAGATAACGGACCTGGCATTTCTCAAGATATATTAAATGATATATTTGTACCATTTTTTACGACTAAAGCTACCGGATCCGGAGTTGGATTAAGTGTTTCACGCCAAATTATCAGAATGCATAATGGAGAGCTGACCGTTAGTTCTGTTCCATACACACAAACAGTATTTAAAATTGCAATTCCTCACTAAATATAAAAATGCAGGCATTCATTGAATTGAATACCTGCACCGTTGGATAGAACTTAGTAATTGCCTTTGCGTTTCTTTACCTCGTCTACGATTTTAGAAAACAATTTCTCCTGTTTCCTTTTTTCGTGGACAGAAGCCGTATAATGCCAGGCTTCCCTGCGGAGCTTAAGATAGCTTTCGTATACGCCACGGTCTAATTCTCCGGTATTGACCGCTTCCAGTACGGCACAACCCTTTTCGTTTACATGCTTACAATCTTTAAACCGGCACTTGTCCTCATAAACTGAGATATCCAATATTTCGGAGAGGTTATCCGTATTATCGTTTGTAACACCGAAAAGTTTTACCCCCGGAGTGTCGATCAGCACACCGGAACTCGGCAACAGTACCATTTCCCTGCGTGTTGATGTGTGCTTTCCTTTACCTGTAGAATCACTGATTGTTCCTGTCTGCAGAAGTTCCCTACCGCAAAGAACATTGATCAGAGTGCTTTTCCCCACGCCGGACATGCCGGTGAATACAACGGTTTCGCCTGTATGGATTATTTCACGCAGCATATCGATACTTTCGGGCAATTGCGTACTGGTATAGAAAACCGGCATCTTATGGGAAAGATGTTTTATCGCTTTATTTATCTCATCGGCATCAAACCCTAAATCTGTTTTCGTCAGGATCAATATCGGCTGAATACTTTCGGATGAAAGTTGCAGCATGAAGCGCTCAATACGGCGTACATTGAAGCTGTTATCCAGACTTTGTACTATAAATGCTTTGTCAACATGGGATGCTATAGCCTGTCTCTCCGATACGGAACCGCTTTTAAGGCGATACAGGGTTTTCTTCCGAGGTAGCATAGCCAGAATGATTCCCTTGTCCGTGTCTGTTACCTGGAAAATAACCCAGTCGCCTGTACAGGGATAATCGGATACATCCCTCCCGTAGAGCATATTCCCTGTCATTTCGCAGGAATAATGCCCTGCTTCAGAAATAACCTCATAACAGGTTTTATGAGTAACTGTTATTCTTCCGTGAATGAATTCTTTATAACCGGAATTTTGTTTTTGTTGGAAAAGCTCGTCATTCCAACCATATAAATGTAAATCGTGCATTGTTTTGATCTTTAAATAAGGAGACTCTATGGAGGCAATCTCCCTGATTGTTGTTAATTTTCTTTCCGAAAGTCATTTCTTGACAGTGTAAGTATATACAAAAGGGCATGCCAATGCCTTAAATCATTGTATACAAATCAAATTATAATTGACATAGAAACGACTCCCGGAAAGAATATCCGAGAACAAACAAAGGGACAATCTGTATAAGAAACACAGATTGTTTGTTACACCAAATCCGATTTAAACATTGTAGTCATGCCACAAAAATACATAATCTTTTGTATTTCAGAAAATCCCATCCATGAAGTCTGTATGTCTGGTTTCAAAAATAATTTAGATTAATAGTAATTGCCTTCCATATACCGCTTGATATCATTTTTAAAAGAGATATGTAAAAGGTCCTATGAGATTGAGAAAATGGACAAAGAGTAGAAAATCAAATACTGCATACATTGAATGGCGTTACTAAATCTGTTAAGCATAAAATATTGTCGCTCCAGAACAAATGTCCCACAATAGTGGGCTTTTTGATCATATCAACTTTTTTATTAAATCATAAATAAGAAGAACCACTAGAACTATTCCTACAATCAGAAAAGAATATATCTTCAAATTTGGAGTTAGCAATATCAAAAACGTTATAGGTATCAAAATTACAAGCGACACTAAAATTATCGTCTTAATTTGAGACATTTCCCATGTTTTTGTACGATAGTAATTTGTAATTTCTTGATATAACCTTACCATGCTGGCTCCTAATAAAGTCATACCCAATACAATCATCAGTCCAAAAACTACATTTATAAAGTAGTATTTTGTACTGGCAAAAGCGATTAAAACAATTACAATTATACTTCTAATTAATGTTTCTGTAGACAAAAATTTCTTCATTTTAGTATTTGTTTTTTTACGTAAAACTCTTCTACAAAAGCAGAGGCTGAAATTAAACTTACAACTCGTTGGGCCCAATCAATCTGGTAATGTAAATGATTACAACAGAAACCACTCCAATATTAAAGAAAATAAACAACAAGTACTGGCAGTATAATCCAAGATATACTAATTTTTTTTCCAGAGTATAATGGAACCGCTCTTAAAACTAAACTTATCCTTTTTCATCTGTTGGTTGCTTAATTGTTTCAGAAGTTCCAATAGTCAGAAAATCTGGACTTACAGAAGCATCAATTTTAATTTTAATTTCAACACCTGAAGCTCCAGTAATGTAGAAACCTTGATTCGCTTGTGAAATACCTACTCTCAAACATTCAACAAACAAGGGATTATTAACTAAATACGGCATTTTCATTTATAATCTGTAACGATAAAGCAAATATAACTGATTACATTGAATAACCGTTATTTTCGTTTGTATTATATTGTTATCATTAGATACCATTTTAAATAAGGAAATCGAAGTGACTGAAGAGATTGTGATTGAAGATAAAACCTCCAGCAAACAAATAAGGCTTATACAGAAACTAGATAAGTATCGTTCTGGTATATCCATCGGGTGTAAATTTTTTTAGGCTGAATTTTGTGAAAGTGTCCGGACTTTCAGTAGAATCATTTCTTGTATGTCTGGTTTCCAACACCCCCTCTGCGTAAATTTTCCCTTAAGTGAAAAAAAAACTTTACTTAAGGAAAAAATAAATTATACTTAAGGAAAGTTTTGTCGGTACTTTTCTTCTCATTTATCGGTACTTTTTATCTAAAATGTATATACATTTTGGACGATTTATTATGACTTTCGCTGTTCAAAGATATAGGAACTATTTTTCAAAGATATAGGAATTGTTTCTCAAAGATATAGGAACTATTTTCCAATCCTATAGGAATGAAAAACCAAACAGGTAAGGAAATAAAAACAAATTATACCAGCCGATTGGCAGGACGTTTACATCCGTATGACAGATGACAGATGGCATGATAGATGAAAACGGGATCTGTCATGTTTTTTATATTTGAATATCAGTATATTAAACTCAAAAAATGACAGATGACAGATGTTTTTGAAAAAAATCGGTTTTAATGGAGCGGAAAGGATAAAATTAAGCATCAATATTGAAGCATTAGCCATGATTAGGGATAGTGAGTACTTTTTTTTCTTATTTTTGCACAGAAATTCAAGGATTTGATTTTTAAACACATAGTTACCGTCGATAATAATAAAAAATTAGATACTGACATGGAATACAATTTCAGAGAGATTGAGAAGAAATGGCGCGAATATTGGATTGCCAATAATGTTTACAAAGTGGTGGAAGACGAAAGTAAACCCAAATACTATGTATTGGATATGTTTCCTTATCCTTCGGGAGCAGGTTTACATGTAGGACATCCGCTGGGATATATTGCTTCCGATATCTATTCACGCTATAAACGTCTGCAGGGTTTCAATGTATTGCATCCCATGGGATATGATGCCTACGGATTACCGGCCGAACAATATGCCATTCAAACTGGTCAGCATCCCGAAGTAACTACTAAAAACAACATAGCCCGCTACCGCGAGCAGATGGACAAAATAGGTTTCAGCTATGACTGGAGCCGCGAAGTACGCACTTGCGAACCTATTTATTATAAATGGACGCAGTGGGCTTTTATTAAAATGTTTAACAGCTATTACGATAACGCTTTACAAAAAGCAATGCCTATCGCTACACTGGAAGCTGCTTTTGCTGCAAATGGTACCGAAGGTGTGCAGGCTGCCTGCGGCGAAGAACTTTCTTTTACAGCTGCCGAATGGAATGCCAAGCCGGAAAAGGAAAAACAGGCTATCCTGCTTAATTACCGTATTGCCTACCTGGGCGACACCATGGTTAACTGGTGTCCTAAATTGGGTACCGTGCTTGCCAACGATGAGGTGAGCGAAGGTCTTTCGGTTCGCGGAGGTTACCCGGTAGAACAAAAGGTGATGCGTCAATGGTGTTTACGTGTATCTGCCTATGCGCAGCGATTGCTGGATGGTCTGGACGAGATCGATTGGACTGAATCGCTGAAAGAGACTCAGAAAAACTGGATAGGTCGTTCCGAAGGTGCGGAAATGAACTTCAATGTAAAAGATTCGGATCTTTCGTTTACCGTATTTACCACCCGTGCCGATACCATTTACGGTGTTACCTTTATGGTGCTGGCTCCGGAAAGTGAGCTTACCGATCTGCTTACTACAGATTCGCAGCGTGCGGAAGTTACCAATTATGTGCAGGCTACCAAGAAGAAAACGGAACGCGAACGTATTGCCGACCGTCGTGTAACGGGGGTATTTTCCGGTTCGTATGCCATCAATCCTATCACCGAAGAGGCTATTCCGGTATGGATAAGCGATTATGTACTTGCAGGTTACGGTACCGGTGCCATTATGGCTGTACCGGCGCACGACAGCCGCGACTATGCTTTTGCCAAACATTTCGATCTGCCTATCATTCCTTTGATTGAAGGTGCGGATGTTTCTGAAGAGAGTCTGGATGCCAAAGAGGGTATCATGATGAACTCTCCGCGTGCTGGTCACGAGATAGAAGGCGGACTGGTGCTGAACGGCTTGCAGGTGAAAGAGGCAATTGCAAAGACAAAGGCTTTTATCGCCGAAAAGGGAATTGGCCGTGTAAAGGTTAACTACCGTTTGCGCGATGCTATTTTTAGCCGCCAGCGTTATTGGGGTGAGCCGTTCCCTGTTTACTATAAAGATGGAATGCCTTACATGCTGGATGAATCCAAACTTCCGTTGGAATTACCCGAAGTGGATAAGTTCTTACCAACCGAACAGGGTGAACCGCCTCTGGGACGTGCCAAAAACTGGGTGTCCGACGAAGGATTCCCGCTGGAATTGTGTACCATGCCTGGTTTTGCCGGTTCGTCTGCATACTTTTTGCGTTACATGGATCCACAAAACACCGAAGCGCTGGTTTCCAAAAAAGCCAACGAGTACTGGCGTAACGTGGACTTATACATAGGTGGTACGGAACATGCCACAGGTCACCTTATCTACAGCCGTTTCTGGAATAAATTCCTTTACGACCTGGGTGTTGCTTGCGAAAACGAACCTTTCAAAAAACTTATCAACCAGGGTATGATTCAGGGTCGTTCTAATTTCGTATATAGAGCAACAAGTATTCAACAAGATAATTTATTTAATTATGTAAAAGATAGGCTGAAAAACTCAAATATCAATTTAATATCTTTTGAACAAAAAATAAAAAAAGAAAAAATAAAAAATTCATTTATTTATAAGAATAATATTGTTTGCATAAGAGTAAATAATATTGAAAAGAAAATAAAAAAGATAGAAGGTTATAATACAATAATATTAACTCTTAAAGATATTTTAAATTTAGAAGAACAGCTAAAGTCAATAGTGAAATATGGGAAAAAATCATCTACTTTAAAACCTATAAAATTGAATAAAAATATATTTATTTCAAATAAATATATTTCTTTATTTAAAAATATTCAATCAATTCATGTAGATGTTAATTTAGTTAATAAAGATATACTTGATAAAGATAAATTTAAGCTATGGCGTCCAGAATTTAAAGATGCTATATTTATAACTGAAAATGGGAAAATAGATGGAGATTATATATGTGGTTATGCAGTAGAAAAAATGTCAAAATCATATTACAACGTGGTTAATCCTGATGTGATTGTTGAAAAGTTTGGTGCCGATACGCTTCGCTTGTACGAAATGTTCCTCGGACCGCTTGAGCAGTCGAAGCCCTGGGATACCAACGGTATTGATGGTGTACACAGATTTTTACGTAAGTTGTGGGGATTGTTCTATACCAACGACGATCAGCTGCAGGTTACTAACGAAGAGCCTTCTGCCGAAGAGTTGAAGTCTCTGCACAAGCTTATCAAGAAGATCTCTTTCGATATAGAACATTTCTCGTTCAATACTTCGGTAAGTGCATTCATGATCTGCGTGAACGAACTGAGTGCCCTGAAGTGCCGTAAGCGTGCTATACTGGAACAGCTTATTACTTTACTGGCTCCCTTCGCACCGCATACTGCAGAAGAGCTATGGCATGTATTAGGTAACGAGTCTACGGTTTGCGATGCTCAATGGCCCGTTTGTAACGAAGCTTATCTGGTGGAAAATACGGCTACTTACGTGGTTTCGTTTAACGGAAAAGCTCGATTCAACATCGAACTGCCTGCTGATATGCCTGCCGACGAAGTGGAAAAGATGGCTCTTGCTCATGAAAGCGCAGCCAAATGGGTGGAAGGTAAAACTCCCAAAAAGATCATCGTGGTTCCGAAGAAGATTGTTAATATTGTAATCTGATAATAAAATAACCGTTTCAGGGATATAATATATAGTCCCTGAAACGGTTTACTTAATTTGATATAAAATACATATGGGAAAGAAAAGAAAACAAATTACGCAATTATATTATTCCATTAACGATTACCTGCTGATTACACTGGGATTGGTTTTATATGCATTTGGCTGGACAGCCTTTATTTTATCCAATCAAATTGTTACCGGTGGGGTAACCGGTATCTGTGCCCTTATCTTCTTTTCAACGGGATTACCGGTTTCAGTTTCCTATATCGTTATAAATGTTGTTTTGCTGATCTTTGCCTTTAAGATACTTGGCGCCAAATTCCTGATCAAAACTGTTTTTGGAGTTGTAGGTCTCTCGGTTCTGCTTACTTTGTTTCAATCCGTATTTACCGAACCAATTCTGAAAGGCGAACCGGCCATGGCCATTGTTATTGGTGGTATTTTATGCGGTGCGGGTCTGGGTCTGATTTTTTCGGGTAACGGTAGTTCGGGTGGAACCGATATCATTGCATCCGTTGTAAACAAGTATAGAAATATATCCATAGGAAGAGCTTTGATTTTTTGCGATTTCATTATTATCGGTTCCTCCTATTTTCTGTTTCACAGTGTTGATAAGATTGTTTTTTCCTTTGTCGAAATGCTGGTGTGCAACTATGTGCTCGACATGGTGCTGAACGGGAACCGCCAATCTGTTCAGTTTTTCATCTTTTCGCCCAAGTACGACGAAATATGCGAACGGATTATATCGGATATAGGCCGTGGTTGTACCATTCTGGACGGTACCGGCGGCTATTCGCACAAATCTGTAAAGGTGGTGGTGGTACTTGCAAAGAAGTCTGAATCCGTGGCCATATTCCGACTCGTAAAGCAGATAGATAATAAGGCGTTTATCTCCCAAAGTACTGTCAGGGGAGTTTACGGAGAAGGTTTCGACCCAATCAAGACTTAAAAGTCCCGGTTATCTTACCTGAAGATACTTAACGTATAATCTTTATATTGAGAATCGATTCCTCCAGCATCCAGCAAGCTGTGAAAAAGGAAATCGGTTCTCATTTTTTTATCACGTTTTTGCATGGCCTTCTCGTATTTTTGAGGGTAATCGGCTTTATAGGATGCCGACATCCAGACCATACCTGCCGTTTGCTGCGTGGCGGGCGATTGTGATGCATGAAGCCAGATTCCGTCTTCACCCAAAGCTTCGCCGTGATCCGACAAGTACACGAGTATGGCTCTTTCATTTCTCAACTTTCCTATAAGACTATGAATGAAATAATCGGTATACAAAACAGTATTGTCGTACGAATTTATCATTTCTTCTTTTGTGCAGGAGGAGATAATTTTGCTTTTGGTTACCGGTTGATAACGGGCAAATGAATCGGTGTAATGGGAATTATACCACCAATGGGATCCGATTGTGTGAAGAATGATCAGTTTTTTATTGGCGGCCGACTTCAACGCTGAATCAAATAATGGAAAAAGAGATTCGTCTACCCACTTATCGAACACGTATGAAGATTTCTCTATATTGGCGTAAAACAAAGAATCGCATTCGTGCATAAAGTATGCATAACTTTTGGCCGACTCCTGATTAGCCAGCCAGACTGTATAGTAGTTGCACGAATTGAACATACTTACGAAAGATTCTTCGGTAAAGGCTCTGTCCGGATTAAGACTGTCTGCCCTGGTGAGTATATGCGGCAGGCTTCGGTTGGTGTAGGTATATTCCGTGTGTATGTTTTTAAAGGAAATAATATCTTCCTTGCTTAGCAAAGGGGTGGTATTTCGCTCGTATCCGTTCAGTCCTAAATGATCGGGACGCAAAGACTCACCCAATACGAACACCACCGTGAGGGGTTTATCGTCTGTGCATTTACTTTGCTCTGTTAAGCTGATCCGCTGTTGCTTTATGCTTTGTTTTTCTTCGTTGTATTTGCTTACGGTATAATAAATATTGAATGGTATACGTTCTGATATAGGTCTTTGAAAGGCGCTTACGTTTGTAAAGAAAAACATGCCTGCCACTCCTGTAAGCAGGAGACCCGGTTTATATTGGACAATGCCTAGTTTAAAACGCAGGTAAATAAGGCCTGCCGACAAAAGCAGGGCTGCCAATAGAAACAGTATAAGTCCGCCGCTTACCAATTGCGCAGAGGTGCCCAGGTCGTTATCCAGTGCCGCATCCAGCAACATGGGAGTCAAAGTAGCATTGATGGTGTACCTGAAATAGGCAAGCACTGCCGATACCAAGGTTAGCAACGGCATAAGGAACAGGAAAATGTAACGGTTTACCGATAAAATAAGCATTACAAAAAAGAGACTGAGGGTTACAACAATCCATTGCATAAATAGTATGCAAACGTCTTTAAATGAATTTACAGGAATGGTAAGAAAGTCGGTCGACGTAAACATGAGTGCTATAAACAGGGTGCTGAGACATACAAAAAGGTAGTATCTTTTATGAATGTTTAGTAAGCCGGAAAGCCTATTTAAAGATGATTTTATGCTTTTCATTATAGTATAGATGCTATTTTTGTACAAAAATAGAAATATAAGCTAAATAACGAATGAAGAAAATTGTATTTGCAACAAATAATCAGCATAAGCTGGATGAAGTAAAAAAAATTACAGAAGGATTAATAGAGATTGTGAGTCTTTCTGATATCAATTGTACCGATGATATTGAGGAAACAGCCGACACTCTGGAGGGTAACGCTTTGCTGAAAGCAAGGTATATTAAAGAGAAGTTCGGTTTTGATTGTTTTGCCGATGATACGGGTCTTGAAGTGGAGGTGCTGAACAATGCTCCGGGTGTTTATTCGGCTCGTTATGCCGGAGTGGCACACGATTCTGAAGCCAACATGCAAAAGCTTCTTGATACTATGAAAGGTACCGATAACCGCCATGCCCGTTTCAGAACGGTTATCGCTCTTATATTGAATGGTAAGGAATATTTGTTTGAAGGTATTGTAAAGGGAACTATTATCGAAGAGAAAAGAGGTGATCAGGGCTTTGGATACGATCCGGTTTTCGTTCCCGAAGGATACGATCAGACCTTTGCTCAGTTGGGCAGCTCTGTAAAGAATTCCATCAGCCACCGTGCCAGAGCGGTAATAAAGCTACACGATTTTTTGCTGACCTATTCCGATAAATGAAACAAGCCGTAAATTAATACTCATATGAAAAAAAGAACTGGTTGTTTGCTTTGGTTACTAATGGTGGTTGTACAATCCGTATGCGGACAAGCCATTGGAACCTGGAAATCGTATCTTGCCTATACGAATACTACAGAATGTGCCGAGGCAAACAACCTGGTTTATGCCATTGCCGACGGCTCCATGTTCAGTTACAATAAAACGGATCAGGAGATTGTATACTATTCCAAGGAGAACGGACTGAGCGATAATGAGATTGGGCACATCGGCTTCAACGAATCTATCAACACATTGTTGATAACCTATGCAAATGGGAATCTGGACCTGCTGAATGAACAGGGTATTTATAATATTCCTTTCCTTAAATCGTCTGTAAGTATTCAGGATAAAACCATCAATTCCATCTATTTCCACAACGAGTTTGCCTACCTGTCCACCGAATTCGGCATCATGGTGGTTAATATGAAGAAACGGGAAATTACGGATACTTATAAGTTTAATAAGGCGGTATCGCATGTGGCTATAGCTGGAAACAAAATATATGCTGCCACATCGGATGGTTTGTTTACAGCCAACACTTCATCTAATCTGCTGGATTTTAACAACTGGCAGAAAGTTGTAATGGATGTGTCGCAATTCAATGAAAAGCAAATTAAGAAACTGGCCTATTTCGAGGGTGTATTATGCTTCTTTGTACCCGGAAACGGCGTTTTCTACCTCAACGGCAGCGGTGGTACGGTGCGGTTGATAGCAGACAATACTTTGAAAAATATGGTGCTCCAAAATAGTCTGCTTATCCCCTACTCTTCCTCTTCGCTTACCATTTATACTTCGCTTACCGATAAAGAAAAGGTGAATGCCAGTATCGTAAATCATGTATCGTCTCTTAAAGATAATACGGTTCTCTGGATAGCTGCCGCCGATGAGGGTTTAAAAGCCATTAAGAAGAGCAATGCCGGAAGCTATGAATCAATTGTATCGGGTATTACATCCAACAGCATCAAAAGAAACCTGACGGCTTATATGACTTTCAGTAATTCTAAATTATTGGTGACAGGCGGCGGCAGGTGGGCCGACAGAGATAATAATCCGGGTACATTGATGGTATACGACGGATTGGATTGGTATAATTTTGATGAAAATAAAATTGCTCAGCAGAGTGGAATCAAGTTTTCGGATATCACATCCGTTGCCGTCAATCCCAAAGATCCTGCTCACTATTATGCCTCCTCGTGGGGAGAAGGGGTGTTCGAATTCCGTAACAATGAATTTGTGAATCTCTATTCGTTGGGGAACAGTACATTGGCATCGGCTTTACCGGATGATAAAGATAAAAGAAATTATGTTCGTGTAGACGGACTCTGTTACGATTCAAAAGGAAATTTATGGATGACCAACAGCGGAGTAAAAGATGGTATAAATGTGCTGAAAGCAGATGGTTCGTGGTCGAAGCTGTATTATGAAGTACTGAACAGTAAAAGCTTAATTGATAAGATTCTGATTACCAAAAAAGGATATAAGTGGGTGAACATACCCAGGGAAACACCCGGTATATTTGTTTTTGATGATAAAGGAACTCTGGATGATGTGAGTGACGATGTTTCCAACTTCTATAACCTATTTACAGACTCTAATGGTAAGACAATTGAGGTTAGCAGCTATTATTGCATGACCGAGGATAAAAACGGTATAATTTGGATGGGAACGGACAAAGGTCCGGTTATTTGTCCTGTACCGGACAGAGCCATCGAAAATCCGGGAAATCTGTATTGCAGTAATATTATCCGCCCCCTCGAGGATGGTTCTTCCAATGGGTACCGTTTGCTTGAAAACGAACGGATAAATGCCATTGCAGTAGATGGAGGTAACAGAAAGTGGATCGGTACCCAGTCGTCTGGTATCTTACTGGTAAGTGAAGATGGGATGGAGACGATTGCTCACTTCACCACAGACAACTCCCCTATCCTATCTAATAATATTAAGTGTTTAGCGATAAACAGTGCCACCGGCGAGGTGTTTATTGGAACCGACAAGGGTTTGGTTTCTTATATGGGTGATGCAGTTGAAGGTAAAGATGATTATTCGGAAATAAGGGCTTTCCCTAATCCGGTTAGACCCGAATCGGACGACAGGGTTACCATTACCGGTTTGATGGAACGGTCTAATGTAAAGATAACCGACCTGAACGGACATATTATATACCAGGGAACATCGGTTGGCGGTCAGCTTACCTGGAATTGCAGGAACCGAAAAGGAGAACGGGTGGCTTCGGGTATTTACCTTGTATTGGCTGCCACGCCCGATGCCGGCGAAAGTGTCGTTACCAAAATTATGATTATCAAATAACAATAAAGGCGGTATCAACCGCCTTTATTGTTATTTACTATTGTTATAAACCAAGCTTTTCTGAAAGTTCCAACATGCGTTGAATTGGTAAAACTGCTTTTTTCTGTACAGATTCGTCCACATGTATTTCAGGAAGTTCAAATTTAAGGCAGTTATATAATTTCTGCATGGTATTAAGACGCATAAAATTACATTCGTTGCAAGCACAGGTGCTGTCGTTGGGAGGAGCGGGAATAAATTCCTTATCCGGACTCTTTTTCCTCATTTCATGAATCACACCCGATTCTGTTGCCACAATAAACTGTCTCTTGTCTGACTGAATGGTATGTTTAAGCAATGCAGCCGTTGAACCTATAAAATCGGATACTGTTAGCACCACTTTCTTACATTCGGGATGGGCTATCACTTCTGCTTCCGGATATTGCTTTTTAAGCAAAAGAATCTTTTCCAACGAAAACTGTTCGTGTACATGACAAGCTCCGTCCCATAACAACATGTTACGTCCGGTAATGCTGTTGATATAATTACCCAGGTTACGATCCGGACCAAATATTATCTTCTCTTCGGCAGGAAAACTTTCAACAATCTGTTTAGCATTGGTGGATGTTACAACTACATCGGTCAATGCCTTAACGGCAGCCGTTGTGTTTACATACGATATTACCGTATGATCCGGATGGGCTTTTACAAACTTTTCAAATTCGGTAGCCGGACAGCTATCCGCCAATGAACAGCCTGCATTCAGATCAGGAACCAGCACCTTCTTATCGGGACATAATATCTTGGCGGTTTCACCCATAAAATGTACACCGCACAAAACAATCACATCCGCCTTCGTTTTAGCAGCCCATTGCGCCAACGCCAGACTGTCTCCTACAAAATCGGCAATGTCTTGTATATCCCCTGTCTGATAATAGTGAGCCAGTATAACAGCATTCTTTTCTTTTCGAAGCTGATCAATGGCTTTGGCTAAATCTATATTTTCGGGAACCGGCACATTCATATATCCTATCGATTGGTTTGTCAACATACCTTTTATATATTTTATTATTAGTTTTAATAAAGAAATAAATAATGATGATAATAGCCTGTTGATAGTGTTGATAAATAAACCTCTTTATGGAAGCCAAAATTTCCTTAACCGGTTATCAACAACTATATTAAACTTTTAACTACTGATTATCTGTAAATTATATTAGTTATTAACATACTGTTTATAAGTTACAAAGTTATAAACTTTCTTTCTTACTTTCAATTAAAACTGTGTGAAACAAGCTCAAAAGAAATGAATAATAGCCGCATAGTTTATTTTGTGAGATAAATGAACGCTCTGTATATACAGAAATATCATTTATCCAATAAAAAATTATCCTTTCTTTTTTACAGGTTATAAACAGGTTATCAATAGTGTTTAAACAAAAAAGATACGGTACTATAAGAGTACCGTATCTTCTGTTATTTCAAGTAATATACCTGTTGTTGTTACTCTTCGATTTCCATTATTACGGATTCGGCTTTTACAAACGATCCTTCTTTTACAAATATACGTTTTACAGTACCATTGTATTCGGATGAAATATTATTCTCCATCTTCATCGCTTCAAGAATAAGGACAGAATCACCTCTCTTAACAGTATCACCTTCTTTTACAAGTACTTTCCATATAGTACCGGGCATAGGGCTTTCAATCACTTTTCCGGTGATAACCACTTCAGGTTCTTTTACAACTTCTTCCTGTTGCTTTTGCTCGGCAATTTGCTGGTTAAGCTCGTTGTATTCTTTTTCTCTCACCCCTTTCAGGTAATTAAGAGCTACCGTAGGGAATAGTTCCAGTAAAAGTTGTTCTTTTTCATCCTTTGCCAACAATACATCACCATACTCTGGTAAAACGGGATTGGGTTGAAGTTGATAATTGGAAGTATCATACGGAATTTCTTCACGTGTTCCAGCAATTTTTAAACGGAAATCGGGATCTACCGGAACGGGTGTTTTACCGTATTCGCCCTTCACCAATGAAATAAACTGGTTGGAAACGTTCGAGTATTTTTCGCGATTAGCTTTTGCCGCTAATGCCGAGTTAACAGCCTGCGAACCGATAATCTGACTGGTTGGTGTAACCAATGGAGGCAGACCTGCATCCAGTCTTACACTTGGAATAAGAGCCATGGCGTCTTCGATGATATCCAATGAATTGAATTGCTTCAACTGGGCTACCATGTTTGTATACATACCACCAGGTATTTCGGCCTTTTTTACAAGTTCGTTGGGAGCCGGGAAATTAAAATAAGCTTCAATAGCATGACAAGCTCTTAGTAAGCCCTCTTCGTCGTTGTTCTTAGCTGCTGCAATAGCATTATCGAACTCTTTATCAACAGATGCAGGAAGTGTATCTGTTAATGGATTGAATGGCTTTGGAAACTGCTTAACAGCATCGAAAGCTTCAAGTTCTTTTCGGATGAAATACAATTCGTTGTTGATTTTTGCAACAGCTTCCATATTCACATCCAGCTGAATACCTAATTTTTTACAAAAAACATAGATAAGTTCAATGGCAGGTGCAGCTGGTCCGCCCGCAAAGTTCCATATATTTGTATCAACGATATCTACTCCATGAATGATGGCAGACAAAACAGATCCTAAACCATATCCGGGTGTACAATGCGTATGAAAGTCGATAGGAACGTTCAGGTGCTTCTTAAATAAATCAATGAGTCTAGCTACCCTTAATGGAGGAATAAGGCCGCTCATGTCCTTAATTGTGATCATATCGGCACCCAACGCAACCATTTCCTTGGCTTTGTTCAGAAAATAGCTGTCTGTGAACACCTCTTTAGGCAGCGGTTTACCCTTTAACCGGGCTTTGATTCTTTCCATGGTCGTGAAATGCGGGTCAACCGTATAACAAACAGCGCAATCGGCCATACCGTTATACTTTTTGATGCTTTTTACACTTGATTTAATGTTTTCAACATCGTTAAGCGCATCAAATATTCGCATGATATCCAGACCGGAAGAAACAGCATTCTTAAAAAAACCGTCGATGATCTCGTCTGTGTATGGTGCATATCCATACAAATTACGACCACGGGAAAGAGCTGTTAATTTAGAGGCGTTTCCTACTCCTTCTTTAATTTTTTCGAGTCTGTCCCAGGGATTCTCACCCAGATATCGCATTACTGAGTCGGGAACTGCTCCTCCCCACACTTCCATTGCATAAAAACCTGCGTCTTTATAATAATCAAGGACACGATCCACCTGAGTTTGATTCATGCGGGTAGCAAATGCAGATTGCTGTCCATCTCTGAGAGTTAGATCTCTGATTAGTAGCTTTGTAGACATACGTTTAAAATTTAATTTTTCATTTTTCAATTTGAAAGCAAAAGTAGTCGAATTATGAGTTCAAATATACTAATTTTTCTTATAATAATTAGTAAATTGTAATTTTTAATATCACTATGTCAAATCAAAATTTATACCCCCTAAATACTTATAATCCAGTATCATATTTCTCTTTTTATTTTCATTCTTTAAACAAAATAGACAATATCATTTTGCTTAAATTTCATCACACCATTTATCCTCCAGATCCACTTATCAACACTTTATATATTATATTCTTTTATTCTTTAATTTTTAAAAAAAAAGTATGAATATGATGTCCTGTTGATATGGTTTAAAGATTTTATCAAAAAGATTTGGTTAGTATTTTATCAAATGGATGGTTATCCTTTTGTAAAGGTTATAAACAGATAATAAACAACTTTATATTCAATCAGTCAGATACTTAAGTAATAATTTATAAAATTGTTGATAACTTGGTATGTAGATAAGTTTATTTGAAAAAGTACTGTTTAAATGTGTAAAACCCTTGTTGAAAGAATATCATAAATAGATTGTATTATTTCTTGTTTGATTTACTTGTGTCCTGCTTAATCAACTTTATGAGATTAACAAGGATTATTTATCATTTTCTATACACACTTTATCAATACCATTTCAACAGTTATCCCATAGTATTTCAACATTCTTTATTTACTTTTGTATTCAAATAGAATGGTATGCGCAAATTAAAAATTACAGAAATGAACCGCCTCACACCGGAGGCATTCAGAGAAAGTAAAAAAATTCCTTTAATCGTTGTATTAGACCATGTTAGGAGTCTGAATAACGTTGGTTCCGTTTTCCGTACATCCGATGCTTTTAGAGTGGAAGCTATTTACCTGTGTGGAATTACCGCCAGACCTCCTCATCCTGAAATTCATAAAACGGCTTTGGGTGCAGAAGAATCTGTAGACTGGATCTATTTTGAAGATACACACATGGCTGTTGATAAGTTGAAGAATGAAGGGTATGAAGTATGCGCCATTGAACAGGCTCATGGCAGTATTATGTTAGATAAGTTGCTGTTAGACAATACTAAAAAATATGCAGTTGTGTTGGGAAACGAGGTAAAGGGAGTTCAACAGTCGGTTGTTGATAACTGTAATTATTGTATTGAAATACCTCAATACGGTACCAAGCATTCTTTAAATGTTTCGGTAACGGCAGGTATTGTTATCTGGGATTTTTTCAAGCAATTGTCAGAGTAGTCCGTTTTCAACCAATACCACCACCCGTTCCGTTACTTTGTCTTTTCCTTTCGGATCGTACTGGGACTTCAGGCTGGCACCGAACATGCTTGCGAAGAAGTTCCAGAATCCTGCTCTAAATGATCCCAGGTAAGCTTTCAGCAGGTTGTAACTTGATTGATTACATTCTCTGTCAATCAGTTTGATAAGTAATTTGCCCTGAGCGTAGGATAGTCTCCTTAACTGAGGTTTATATTCCTTAAACATCTCTTTTTCCATCCTTTTGAGATGTTGTTGTTTAGCTTTTTCATTGGGCAGGGTTTCCATATACTCGTATGTTTCTATAAGGGTTGAATAGACCATCTTGGCATAGGGTAATGTACGCTTTACATCGCGTATAAGCTTGTAATAATTATCCTGCTCTTTTTTGTTTTTGAATTTCATTTCCGGAAAGATATAAACACCGGGCAGGTTTACAATAGCAAAAGTATCTTCGCCAACCACATACGCTGGTTGAAAACCGGCGGGAGCGGAATTCATGGAAACATCTTGTGCAAATGTACTTGCAGAACTTAGAATAATTCCCAGCAAAAGTCCAACTAAATATCTTCTGTTCATTACATTGCAAATGTATATCAATTGTTGGTTTCTTGTACCTCTTTTAATTTATTTTCAGGAATGGATCTGAATTTACTTTGAATGCATTGTTAATATAGTTATTTTTGTGAAATATATACCAAAGCCTTTATAATAATAGTATGAAAACCACCTCTTTTCTGTTTTTAATATTTCTGATATTTCCTTGTCAGGCTTCCGAATTTTTACGTGTTGGAGATACCCGGTCTCTTGGATTGGGTGGGGCAGGAGTCACCCATACATTTACCTTTAATCCGGCTCTTCTGGTTTTATCAACAAATAAACAGGCAGGTGTTGATATCTTTAATCGATTTAATGTAAGAGGTTTGCAGACGCTTCAGGCATCATTTATCTATTCTAACGATTTATTGCCAGCGGGTATTAACATCTCTTCCTTTGGTAACGATGCCTACAGAGAAACCTGTTTTATGCTTGCTGTTGGAAAGCAGATTAGTGAAACGGTTACTTTAGGAATTGCTTCAACCTATTTATTTATTCAGAGTGAAGGTGTGGATAAGAATCCGAGTCGTCTTGCTGTCGATGCCGGTGTTGTTATTAAAACTGTTGATAAGCTGTTGATCGGAATTTCAGTTCTTAATTTTTCTTCTGTAAATCTGACAGTTAGAAATGAACAGCCTAAACAAACACCTGTTTATAACCTTCGCGCTGGGTTTAATTGGAACATTATAGAATCATGTATGCTGACGTCGGAATTGATTTGTTCCGAAGAGATTCCCCTGACTGTTAATATGGGTGTTGAATACTATCCCTATTCTTCTTTTTCGCTACGTGCCGGTCTGCAGGATAATTTCAGAATGCCTACCTGTGGTATTGGATATGTTTTTTCAAGGTTTTCATTTCAATTGGCTACGCAGTTTCATCCTTTGTTGGGTACTTGTACAGGATTGGGGTTAAAAGCTCTTTTTTAATACAATTGGATGCTATGGAAAGGTTGTTTATAATTGTGTTGATATCCTTGTTGATTACAAGTTATGATGCTAAATCACAGATTAATACATCTGTTGATAACTGGATGGATTATGTGGAGTCTATGGCCGGGGATACAGATGATCAGGAACGGATTGAGACTTTGTTTGCCGAACTGTCTTATTTGACTGAACATCCGTTTGATATAAATAAAGTAACTGCCGGGGAGTTGGGACGACTACCGTTTTTATCCGACCGACAGATAGATGAAATAGTTTCGTATCGTGAAAAATACGGACTATTTGTAAGCCTGTACGAACTTAAGCAGCTTGTTTCACTGGATTTTTCATCAATCGGACTTCTGCTTCCTTTTGTTTATATTGAAGAAGCAAAGGCTCCTTCCTATAACGGAAAAAGAATGAAAACTTATGGAAAGAATGAGCTGTATCTTCGTTATGATAGAAGTTTTCAACAGAAAAAGGGATATGGTGAGTATTCGGATTCATTGTTGAATGTAAATCCGAATAAAAAGTATTTGGGTGAACCTTTTGCCCATTCACTCCGCTATTCATATTCTAAAGGATCAAATATACAGTTGGGTATAGTAGGAGAGAAGGATGCGGGCGAATCGTTTCTTTCCGGAAAGAAGAAAGGGTATGATTACTATTCGGCGCATCTGATAATTAAAGAGATGGGTGTTTTAAAGTGTCTGGCTTTGGGAGATTATAAAGTATCTTTTGGACAAGGTTTGGTGATCAGCAACGACTTTTCTCCATCCCGTAGTTCGATGGTTCTGCAGACTAAACGAAGGAATAACGGATTCCGTCGTCATTTTTCAACCAATGAAACCGACTTTTTCAGGGGAATTGGATCTACGGTGACTTTAGGTAAGTTGGATGTGAGTTTGTTTTATTCGTTTCGAAAGCTTGATGCCACAACAGACAGCCTGTTGATAACTTCGTTTAAAACCGATGGACTGCATCGTATACAAAGGGAATTGGATAAGAAAGGGGTGGTATCCACCCATACCGGTGGTGGAAATATACGGTATGCATCGCCTCTTCTTTCGGCCGGTTTTACCGTTATCGGATATTCTTTTGGAAACAGACGGGTTGAACCGGAGCTGAAGCCTTATACAGCACATGCATTTAGAGGTAGTTTCAATATGAATATGAGTCTGGATTACGAATTAAAATTCAGGAAAATGACTCTGTATGGTGAAACAGCATTTAGTAGGAATGGTGCATTGGCTACTTTAAATTGTTTACAGGTAACTCCGGCATCTTTTATATCCTGGCTTATTACGCATCGCTATTATGATAGACGGTACCATGCTTTTTATGGTAATGCTTTTGGACAGAACAGTAATGTACAGAATGAACAGGGTGTTTATATCGGATTGCAGTTATTTCCTGCTTCAGACTGGAAATTATCAATGTACGCCGATCTTTTTTCTTCTCCTTGGTTGAAGTATGGAATGAATACGCCTTCCTCGGGAAAAGAATATATGTCCGAAGCCACCTATGCTCCCCGAAATGCATGGTCGGTTTCCTTTCGTTATCAGCATAAAGAAAAAGAGGCTGAATCGGTTTCCAAACAACATCGGATGCGTTTACAAGCAATAGTATCGCCATCGGAAACGATTTCCTTACGAACAACGTTGAATGGTATATTGTCTGATCCATTGAATAAGAGAAGTTACGGTTGGATGGCTTCCCAGAGTGCAGGGTATAAACCGGCTTCATTACCTATACAAATGGATGGTTATTTTTCATACTTTGATACGGATGATTATGCCACCAGGATTACTTCCTATGAAAAAAATCTGTTGTATGCTTTTTCGATGCCTTCTTTTTACGGACAAGGCATACGATGTGCGTTTTCCTTTAAAGCGTCTGTTTTGGATAATCTGTATTTATCTGCAAAATTGGGTTGGGTACATTACTTTGACCGGAATGAAATAGGGACTGATATGGAGTTGATAGAAGGTTCTGATAAAACAGATTTGAATGTTTTGGTGGGATGGAAGTTTTAGTTTTGGAGGCTTTAGGGTGTAAGCAAGCGGATTATTGCTACTTTTGTAGCCCATAAAATCAAGTGTAATTATCATGTCTACCATACTTTTTGATAAGATCGTATTCGGACCAGTCCATAGCAGAAGATTAGGTGTTTCACTGGGTATAAATTTGCTGCCGGTGGACGGTAAAGTTTGTTCTTTCGACTGCATCTACTGTGAGTGCGGACTTAACAGGGATGGTTGTACGGGTAGCAAGCTTCCTACCCGCGAATGTGTAAAAAAGGAATTGGAGGAGACACTTCTTTCGATGGCTGCAACAGGCAAAGCTCCCGATGTAATAACTTTTGCGGGAAACGGAGAGCCTACATTACATCCCGACTTTGGAGGTATCATTGACGATACGATTTGTTTAAGAAACAAGTTTTTTCCGAAAGCTAAAATTGCTGTTTTATCAAATGCTACCATGCTTCATAAACGTGAGGTTTTTAAAGCATTGTTACTGGTGGATGATGCCATATTGAAGCTTGATTCAATTAGTGACAGAAGGATACGTCAGATCAATGCTCCTAATTCTCCTTCTTTCTGCAGTAAAGAATTGGTTGAACAATTATCCCAATTTAATGGAAAGGCGATTATACAGACCATGTTTTTAAAAGGGAATCTGCAGGGGGAACCGGTCGACAATACCACCGATGAAGAGATCAAGGGTTGGATTGATGCACTCAAAGTCATAAAACCAAGACAGGTGATGATCTATACAATAGACAGGGAAACACCTGTAAAAAATCTGCATAAGGTAACAAAAGAAGAATTGGAGGTAATTGCAGAGTATGCAAGGATGCAGGGTTTTGAAGTTTCAGTCTCCGCCTGATTAGTTTCTATTAATAATGATAAACAAAAAGGCTCAATCAAACTTCATTTATTTCTTGTGAAGCTTATTCAATTAAAGTTGCTTAAAGGACATTTCTCCCATTATAGGGTAGGTTTATCGTACTGTTTAGCAATCTTATCATACAAAGTAATTCTTACTATACAAAAAGAACCCAGAAAGCTATGATTAGAAGCTTTCTGGGTTCTTTTTGTATCACGTTTTTTATTGAAATACCGGATAGTTTGTGCTATTATATGGTATTCTTAATTTCAATTACAGTTTAATGTAGATCTGTTTTTTATACAGATAGTAGCCGGGTATCCAGTTTAGAATTACATAAAATATTGCCCAGGCCAGCGATCCTGCATATGCTCCAAAAATAGGACTGAACACATCGTTGTACATGAATCCTTTAAAAGTGGTTGTACCCTCTGCAGCAGGGAACCAGTTGCAGAAACCTATTATTGAAGAAAGTAAAGCGGCCTGTACATACAGATACAACGGATTGATACCGAATGATTCGAAAAACAGGCTCCATTTCTTTTTGCCGTTTATATCGATAATCCAAATTAATAATCCGAGGAATAATGAACCTAATCCACAAGTAGTAAGAGCGAATGTGCTGCTCCATATTTTTTTGTTGATGGGACAACCATATTGAAGAAGCAGTCCGGAAAATAATAAAATGGTTCCGAAAATAAACAGACGTCGTATAATAAGTTCGTTGTCTTTTTTACTGTCCAGAATCAGTTTCCCAGCATAAAATCCCAACAGAACATGGCCGATACTTCCTAAAACACTCAACAGGCCTTCCGGATCAAAAGGAATTCGAGTTCCATCGGCTAACGTATCCTTATACATTCTGTCGGCGCCAAAAAGCGCTTTATCAACTACAGCTATGATATTATTCTCCGAAAGTTCCATGCTGTTGGTAAAACCAAGCAATGCCCAGTAAAATACGAGGATGGAAGCAACCAATGGTAAAATATATTTATGCTTAATGGATAGCCCTATCAGCGAGCCGATACCATAGGCAAGAGCCAGACGCTGCATAACGCCCAAAATACGTACATTTTCAAAATGGGTGAAGCCGCATCCGATACTTTCAAGCAAAGGCACACCGTCCGATTGTAGCGATTTCATATAGCCCATACTATGTCCGAACCAGTTTAAACCGTAACCCACCAGAAAGATAAGTAATGTACGTTTCAGAATTTTAGTTACACTTTCTTTGCTAAGAGTAAAATTATATTTTCTGAGAGAAAGAAACATGGAAACACCCATGATGAACATAAAAAAGGGAAATACAAGGTCGGTGGGGGTTAATCCATCCCACGAAGCATGTTTTAAAGGTGCAAATACAAATTCCCAGCTGCCCGGGTTATTAACCATAATCATTCCTGCGATTGTTATTCCTCGCATAACATCCAAAGAAAGGAGCCGTCCTGTTTGTGCCATAGTATTTCAATGTGATTTAAAGATTTAAGCAGCTCCAAAAGTAGTGCAAAGAATATTAAATCACAAAAATATAGTTTACTTTTAGCTCAAAAAGGCTATTATGGCAACTCTTTTACTTTTTAAAGAGGGAAACGGCCCATAGTAAAACGATAGCGCCGGCTGTTGAGGTTATCAAACTTCCAATAATGCTGTTATCATTTACACCGATTCCCAATATACTGAATAACCAGCCCCCAAGTACACCTCCGATAATGCCGAGTACAAGATTAACTATCAATCCGAAACCTCCCCCTCTCATAATCTTGCCGGCGGCAAAACCTGCAACTATTCCGATAATGATATACCAAAGAAATCCCATGATTTTACGATTTAAATGTGATAAATAGATTTACTAATCTCTTTATTATTAACCTATAGAGCTTCGTTTTTGTTGTTGTCGCTTTTTGATTCTTTGTTTTTTATCTCAAGGGCTTTAATCACAGCCTGCAGATCATCGGCACTTAGCATAGATCTTTTTCCATCCGGAGCCAACATGGGAAGTTCCTTTATTCCTTTAAAGAACAGTTCCTGATGGAAGGATTGCAAGAGATTGGTAAGGTAACGCAACTGTCCGTTGTTTGGTCCGCTTTTCAACATTTCCGATGCATAGAAATAATGGATAAATAGTCCCCTCTGCTTTTCTTCTTCAGTACGGTAGCTCTCATTATTTTTAGCTGAATACATAAATGCAATCTGAGCCAGGTAATCAATTTGTTTTTTATTTCTCTGGTAGGCTTGATAGTATAGCCTGGATGATTCCTCGAAATTCCGTGCTTTCATATGTATATCCGCACGGAACAACAGTAGCTGATTCACAAGAAGTTCACTGGGTTGCATGGCTTTCTCGGCTTTGTCAAAAAAGATAAAAGCTCTTTCCCTGTCGTACGTTTTTCCCAGTGATGATCCGAGTAAAAGACAAATTTCGGCACTGGTCGTATCCATTTGATAAGCAAGTTCGAGAGGTTCGATAGACGCAAGATACAATCCGGCGTTATATCTTGACACACCGGTATATGAAACGGTAGTATAGGAAGAATCTCCTTCGGCCATCAATGCGGTATAAACAGAATCTGCCGCTGCGTATTGTTTATTTGTATACAAAGCCATTCCTTTACTCTGGCGGAGCTGTATGTTTCCAGGATTGTAGAACAAAGCCGTATCGCATATTGCTAATGCATCTGCTGCATCTTTACCTCCCAACCGAAGCAACGTATTGATAAGTGTATTGGCCAGACTACCATTTTCGCAGTTTAGCGAATAGGCTTTAAAATACGATAGGGCAGCGATTTCATTTTGTCTGGTCCGCGTATAACAATCGCCCATGTTTCGCCACAGGGCACTGTTATCCTGATCTTTATCAAGCAATCTGGAATAAATTTGCATGGCATCCTTCAATTCGTCCAATTGATAATGGAGACGGGCCAACTGGTAACTGGCATAGAAATTTGTACTATCCATCGCCAGAATCTTTCCATAGCTACTCTTTGCTTCCGAAACTTTACCCAGATTTGTAGCTGTACGGGCCATGGCATAGAGGAAATCCGTATTTAATGAATCCAATGCATAGCAAATTTTAAACGTACGAAATGCATCTTTATATTTGAGCAATCCTTCATAAGCTTCACCTATGGAATACATGGTTTCTGCATGTGTTGAATCGGATGAAGTCAGCAGTTTGGTCTGCGACAGAACCTCTTCAAATTGTTTGCGGTTATTAAGCTCCCGAAAGGATTTCTTTTGAGCGTTGGCTGTAAATGTAATGCAACAGAGAAGCAAAATAAGTTTGTTCATGGTGGGCTGTATTTCGGTTTAATGACAAAACTACGAAACGAATAGTTATTTACATTGTAAATACAATTAAATTGTGTTAATTATTTATACAAATAAACCTTGTTGTTACATGGTATTTCTATCTGGATAACAAATGTATAGCTTAGGATAACAAACTAGCTGCTTTCATGTGTACAAGCTCCTTTTCTTTTTTTTATACCGAATACTTGTTGTATCTTCGTTTACTATAAATTATAAAGCTAACTAACTAAGAAAAATTATGAAAAACCTACCTTTAGAGTTGGAGATTCAAAACCTGGCAGATGCGAAGGCGAAATCACTTATTTACACAAGACCTTTGAGAGCAACTTCTTATCAACTGATCTGGGTATCCGAAGGTGAAGCTATTTTTGATATAGATTTTAATGAAGTTACAATTAAAGCAGGTGAACTTCTAGTCATTTATATAGGTCAGGTTTACAGAATGCACACAAATGGGTCTTTTAGCGGCAAGAAGATACTGTTTTCGGATGCATTTTTTAAGCATACCGAACTTGATGATAGTTTTCAACAAGTTGCCGAGCTGTTGAATCCGGATAGTCCGAACCAGAAAGTGAAGCTGGACACGGATAAAGTAGAAAAGATATTTTCTCTAGCTGAAACAGAATTGAAAAACGAAGCAGATAATTTTCAGACACGGATAGTATATGGATACCTCCGAACTTTGCTATTTGAAGCCGAACGTATCCTCGAAGTAGGCCAGCCAGATGTTCGCTATAATCTAAATGAAAATCTGACCCGTCGTTTTTGCAATGCAGTAGAAAAGAACTTTCATACGTTGAAGCATACGGAGTTTTATATGCATATGTTAAATGTATGTGAGAAAACTTTAACCAGACAATTAAAGAACGACATTGAAATAACTCCCAAAAAATACCTGATAAAAAGAGTGGTGCTGGAAGCCAAGAGAATGTTGGCAAGCAGCGATGCTTCCGTAAGAGAGATAAGCATTGATCTGGGATTTGACGAAGTTACAAATTTCAACAAGTATTTTATACTTCATACCAGTTTTACACCGGGGGCTTTTAGGGATAATCATCGTTTTAATTCCTGATTGTAGTGTAGTATTATTATTATCTAATTCTTATTTGACAACGGATATTTATTTTTACTTTTGCATCAATCAATAAAATAAGAATTATAACTATGCATGATCTTTGTTGCGTTGGCCACATCACTTTGGATAAAGTTGTGACACCGAAGAATACCGTCCACATGCCTGGAGGTACCTCTTTTTATTTCTCGCATGCTATAAGAAATCTTAAGGATATAAATTATACATTAGTAACAGCCATAGCCGAATCGGAAATGGCTGTTGCTAATGATTTACAGTCGAAAGGTATCGATGTAAAGGTAATGCCCAGTAAGCATTCGGTTTATTTTGAAAATATATACGGAGAAAATCAGGATAACCGTACACAACGGGTTTTAGCCAAAGCAGATCCCTTCACGGTTGATTATCTGGAAGACATTGATGCTTATATTTATCATTTAGGTAGCTTGTTGGCTGACGACTTCTCTCTGGATGTTATCCGGTTTTTATCTCAAAAAGGACTAGTTTCGGTCGACTCCCAAGGTTATCTGAGGGAAGTGAGGGAGCAGAACGTGTATGCTGTGGATTGGACCGAAAAGAAGGAGGCGCTTAAATACATTCATTTTCTGAAGGCTAATGAACACGAAATGGAGGTGCTTACCGGTTACGATGATGTAGCGAAGGCCGCAAAACAACTTTATGATTGGGGTGTTAAAGAAGTGTTGATAACCCTTGGTAGCATGGGATCTGTAATTTATGATGGTAACACTTTCCATAAGATTCCGGCCTATAAGCCCAAAGAGGTGGTGGATGCTACCGGATGTGGGGATACCTATATGACCGGCTATTTGTATAAACGTGCCAAAGGGGCAGAAATTGAAGAAGCCGGACGTTTTGCTGCAGCCATGTCGACGCTTAAGATAGAATGTCTGGGACCGTTTAAAGGAACTAAAGAAGATATCGAACACTGCCTTGAAACAGCAGAACAAAAAATGCCTGAACTTTAATAGTTCAGGCATTCCTTTTTTCAGCCAAAGTATATTATTTTGTAGATTCTTCAACCTTGAATGCCTTGCTGAAGCTGGTCATCAGTAAGATACAAAGCCCCAATAATCCAACCACCATATAGGCATATTTCATATTGAATGCCTGCGAGATAGCCCCGATAAGCAGCGGAGCAACCAATGATCCGATAAAGCTGATACTGGAAAGAATGGTAAGTGCAATGCTTACAGGAGTTTTTGATTTAGCTCCAACCAGACTGTAAATGGTAGGTACCATGCACGAAATACCCAGACCTACCAGCATAAATCCAAGCGAATTAACCACAACCGTTACAATCATTGATTCGAATAGTCCACCAAACAGGGCCGAAACCATGAAACCGGCAAATATAAGTGCTCCAGCTACTTGCAATACACGCTGCTTTCCCAACAAACTATAAGCATAATTGGTAAGGAATCTTCCCACTGTCATCATCACCATAAATACAAGGAATCCAATTTGGAGGGATTTCGGAACTTTCAATACCGACTCAAAATAGAGTCCGCTCCAGTCGAACATGGCACTTTCTACAATTAATGCAAATAAGCCCACAATACCCAACTGAATAAGCAGTTTTTCGGGTTTTCGTATAAAACTCATCTTATCGGCCACCGGCTCTTTAGTATCTTTTACTTCTGCTTCTACGTCATCCTGTAAATATTTCCGGCTGATCAATACAATGCATGTAATGATCGCGGTGATGATAGTAAAATGCCAGAAAGGGGCTACTTCCCACACAATCATGATAAAACCAATCAAGGCTCCTAAACAGGCTGCAAGACTCCATCCTCCGTGGAAGGAGGCCATGATTGTTCTTCCATACAGTTTCTCAATACCGATACCTTGTGTATTAAGTGAAATATCGCATAAATTCCAGCAAACGCCGAAACAGAATAAAAAGAGGCCGAGCAGATATACATTGGATACAGATCCGATGGCAAAAAGAGAAAGTGCATATCCAAGTATACTTATTTGTACCATAATACGGCTTCCAAGATTTGTAACCAGATAGCCGGCCAAAGGAATAGCGGTAAATTTTCCAACAGGAATCAGAAACAAAATCAGTCCCCAGTAAAAGGCATAGTCGACTGCAAATAAATCCTTGATATCCGGAATACGGCTTGCCCAACTAGAGAAGCACAACCCCTGGGCAAGATAAAAAGAAAGCACGGCATATCGTATAAGCCCCTTGGGATATACTGCCTTAGTTGAAGTATTTTCCATGATATAATTTAAAAACGTTAAACGAAAAACATGCGAAACTACATCTTTTATTTCTTTTATAGTCAACTATCAGCCTTTAATTTCCCAAAATTACCACCGGCCATGCCCTTGTCCACCTCTGTCGAATCTTCTTTCACGCATGCCATCTCTCATACCTTCAGGTCTCTCGCCCGGCATGTTTCCTCCTTTTCCTCCAAAAAGGTTGAACCGGTAGGTGAACGAGGCAAGGAAATAGCTTGTAAGGCTGTTGTTGATAGATTCAGTGATAGCCGTTTCTGAGACAGAACGGCTTATGTTTTGTCTCTGTTGGAGGATATCGTAGATACGGAAGGCAATCATTCCGGCATTTTTTAATACAGACTTCTGTATATTGGCATTCCAAATTGTCTGATTCTGACTGTATCCGGCGGAATATCCAGAACTGGTTTGATAACCTATATCACTCGATAGAGAAATACTGAGCGGCAGAAACAAAGTAACATTGCCGTTTACACGGTAAGTAAATACATCCTGGTTGCTGCTGGTCTTGGCAGTACTTCGAACGCCGTTGTACCCGATAGAGCCGTTGGTTGCCAGTTCGATAACCGGTGTAATAAACCGTATGCCCAGATTCTGATTCAATATGGAATTCTTTGTGATGTTCTTTGTCGGGATTGTAGCCAACCGGTCGGATGTGTAGCCCACGTGGTTGTTAAAGCTGAATCTGGTGAATGAATTAAACCGGAATTTGGTTGAAAAAGGAAGGTTGGTCATCAGAAAAGCCGATGTATTCCAAACCCCGTTCACATTGTCGTAAGTAGTCTCTCTTTTACCAGAGCCGTCTTCGGCGTAAATTACTTTCGAAACAATGCTGTTGTTTGTGGTGCTACCTTCCAGACTTGCCATGATTGACCGCTGCGACTTGCGTTCCATCAACTGTAGGCGAACTTCCAGCGACTGACTGAAACTGGGTTTCAATCCGGCATTCCCATACCGGATGTTGCTGGGATTTGAATCATCTATGGTTTCGTCAAGCTGACTTAGATCAGGTTGAGAGGTATTGGTCCGGTAGTTTATACGCAGATTTTTTTCTCTGGAGAAATTATACTGAAACCTTGCAGTGGGAGCCCAGTTTGTAACCGAACGGCTTAATACCTTATTTTCCGATTCCACAAGATACGAACGCCTGCTGGTTGATTTCTGAGGTTCGATATTCACGCCAAGCTGGTATTCGTATTTTTCTCTTACGGTACGGAAACTTGCCTGAATCTGCTGACGGATATTGTCGTTTTCAAAGTTGTTGGTCAGACTGATGCTTTCATCCAATTCACCGATCAGATCCTCTTCCGATTTACGAGCATAGGTTTTTTTATCACTTTCTCTGTTGTTAAACCTGTAAGAGTAAGATAACTGCAGAAACCGGTTGGTAAACACCGGCTCTACGTACGAGGCATACACCCGGTAATTATAAGACGATGTTATATTTTCAACCCTACGGATAAGGTCTGTATTGTTTGCATCCGGATTGATGGTGTAAATGGCGGTAGAGCGTGAAAACGATTCCGATTCATTTTCGCCCACCGTTCCGCTTACACTCAGGTTAAACCTTCTGCCGGGCTTGTTTTTAAAAGAATGGCTATAGTCCACGTCCATTCCTCCACTTTGTGAAGATGATTCTGAAGACGACTTAGAATTACTTTTATTCAGAAAATCTTCCGGCTTTCCTGCTTCCGTATAGGTGTTGTTGTCGCTTTGCGAAAAGGAGTTCGATTTGGAATAGCCTGCTCTGGGTTTGAAGCGGAATGTATTGTATTCGTCGGGTTTCCATTCCAGTCGAAACTCTGAATTGAAATCGTCTGTTTCAGAAAGGTTGAATGAATTTCTGTCGGAGAACTGAGATGAATTACTCAGAAATGTTTCGGTGTAACTTTTGGATTCAGCGTCTGTATTCCGGAACGAATACTGTCCGCTTCCCTCAATCTTAAGCTTGGGACTGGTTTCGGTACCAACAGAGAAATTGAGAGATCCGGCTTCGGTATTTCCATTTCCTCCACCGTAACTACGGTTTCCACCTCGTCCGGAATTGGTATTGCCCACATTGCCGATAACAGAATAGACGTTATTACCTACAAACCGGTTTAACATACCGTTTCCTTCGTATCGGTCTTTATTTCCAACACCGGCACCGAAGTTACCCAACCATCCCTTTTTCCGTTCGGGTTTAATCTGCAAATTGATAATCGTTTCCTCTTCACCATCGCTTATTCCTGTAAGCCGTTCCATCTCCGATTTACGTTCCACAACCTGAAGTTTATCAATCATGTCTGCCGTAAGGTTTTTGGTAGCCATGGTAGGATCATCAGCAAAAAACTCTTTACCGTCTACTAGGATTTTCTTTACCTGTTTTCCTCCGGCGGTTATCTTTCCATCGCTTGCTACTTCAACACCCGGCAATTTTTTTAATAAATCTTCAACCACGGCATTCTCTTGTGTTTTGAAAGCTTCCGGATTATATTCTACCGTATCATTCCTGATCACCATTTCGGCAGCCTTTCCCACTACAGTTACACCATCCAGTAAAACATTGTCGGTCGACAGTTTTATAACCCCCAACGTATGTTTGTTATTTTGAGATGTTATACGGATGTTTTTTGTGTTAGCTACATATCCGATATAGGATGATTTGACTACGTAATTACCATTTTTTATCTGATTGATGCTGAAGTTTCCGTTGGAAGAAGTAACGACTCCTTTTGCCATCGAACTATCAGGTAGATTTAACACAACAACTGTAGCGTGTTCTATAGGCTTGTTGAATTCATCTACAATTTGTCCGGAAATTGTACCCGATGATTGGGCAAAAGACACTGAACTGAAAGCAGACAAAAGCAAAATAAGAAATGACTTTTTCAAAATAAGTAGAATTAAAACCTGTGAATAATCAATTATCTTTAAACTAAGATAGAAACAAAACGAAAAGGTTTAATCGGAAGGAAAAACTTTTGTTAATACGATTACCTAAACAAATATATTGCTTTTAAATAAAAACAATAAAAAACTGTCCAAACAAATTTTTGCTACTGTATTTTTTATTAACAGAAGCAGATATTTTCTTATATGCTTTGGCAATATGGGCTTCAACAGTTTTTTCTGAAATATCTAATAAAGCTGCAATTTGCTTGTGTGTAAGTTTGTCTGATAAAACCAATCGAAATACCTCTTTACATTTGGGAGGCAAAGAATTAATAGCTTCCTGGATTAGAGCTTGACATTCATCGCTAAGAAGTTGTGCTTCTGGATTGGTTTCATCGGCAATATATTCTATAGAGTAAAGATCTGTGTTGTCTTCTTTATAAATGTTTCTCTTTAGGTATTGAAGTGCCTGATTTTTGACGGAAATATATAAATAGTTTGAAAGATCTTCAATTTCACCTAATCTTTCTTTCCTTTTCCAAATGATAAAAAATACATCAGCAACCACTTCTTCAGCCGATTGTCTGTTTTTCATAAAATAAAGAGCTACATGAAATAGCCTTTGATAATACATATCAAATAATCTTCTGAAAGCATCTTCATCTCCTTCAATAATTTTCTTCAAGAGCTCCATATGGTTTTATTCAGATAGAAATGAATAATATATTAACAAAGTCGTTTCGAAGACAAATATGCGTATAAAATATGAACAAAAAAAATAATAAAAAATGAAAGGTTGACATAGGGTTTTCTATGTATAGTGTCATCTTTATATTTAAATGACGAAAAAATGGATATAAACAAGTGTTTTGATAAAATACATTTTAAATCAGTAGAGACAGATTCGGAAGCTCTTTTCATGAAAGTACAACAACGTATTTTGCAGGATAATATATCGTACATAAAAACAGGAGTTTCGCGTTTTTGGAAATATTGGGCAGTTGCAGCATCTGTTGCATTATTTGCTTCGTTTGCTATGTATTTTATATCAGAAAAGAAGGATGAAACAATTCCTATTCTGGAGGTAATGGCTATTTCTGGAAGTAAAACTAAAGTTATACTTCCAGATAGTACAATAGTTTGGCTAAATAGTAATTCAACTATTAGATATCCGCAGAAGTTTATTTCTATGACAAGGGAGGTTGATATTGTTGGAGAAGTATTATTTGATGTGAAACGAGATGTCCATAAACCGTTTGTTGTTAAATCAAACGGTTTAAAAATACAAGTTCTGGGTACAAAGTTTAATGTGTTTTCCGATTATTGCTCCGGTGTAATTGAAACAACTTTACTTAGTGGGTCCGTTTCTATCTATAAAGAAAATAATGATTCGTACAAATCGGACTTAATTCTGAAGCCTGATCAGCAAGCAATATATCGTAAATCGGATAATCATATAGAAGTCAAAAATGTGCACGCTGATTCATATCAATCGTGGGTTAATGGAATATTTATATTTGAAGAAAATACTGTTGAAGAAATTATGTGTTCCCTTGAACGAGCATTTAATGTTAAGATTCATCTTGAAAATAACAAATTGAAACAGGTACGGCTTACCGCTCAATTTAAAGAAAGAGAAACATTAGATGAAATATTATCGATTCTTCAGATATCCGCACACTATTCTTACACAAAAAAGAAAGGAGAAATTTATATAAAATAATATTGTTCAACCTTAAATCTCATTAAACAATGAATTCGTCTTAATAAAAAAAGAATTGGGAATGCTACCAACATTCCCAATCAGAACTAATGCAAAAGTCATTTAATTTAACGGTAGCTACCAACTACCAAAGTAAACAACCTATTAGAAATACAAAAATATGAAAAATCATTGGACCAATGCACTTTATTGTAATCAAAAGTGCTTGGTGGAGAAACTATTATCTCCTCAATCAATAAAAAGAATATTGATACGCATGCGAATAATATTAGTACTTCTGCTTTTGTGTACAGGAAGTATATTTGGTACTTCGGAAGGACAAAACTTAGCCACGGTTAGTCTTTCAATTCAGAACGGCACAATACAAAATGCATTGCAGCAGATAGAAAAGCAATCTGGATACTCATTTGTATACAATGTAAACGAATTAGATGTAAACAAATCTGTAAATATAAACCTAAGTAATAAATCTCTTGCTTCTGTTTTAGAAGTTTTATTTACAGACCAGTTTATTGGATATAAAATAGCTGGAAAACACATCGCACTTTATCTGTTAGATGAAAATGAAATAAACCAACAAAGTAGAAAACGGATTACCGGTGTTGTTAAGGATGATAATGGAGATCCGATTATCGGTACTAATGTTGTTGAAAAAGGAACAACCAATGGAACTATTACTGATTTGGATGGAAACTTTACTCTTCAGGTTCAAGCGAAATCAACGCTTGTATTTTCTTATATTGGTTTTCAGGATAAGGAGATTGTAGTTGGAGATAACACTACATACCAGGTTCAACTAACAGAAGATACAAAAGCTCTGGAAGAAATTGTAGTTGTTGGTTATGGAACCCAGAAAAAAGCAAACCTTACAGGTTCAGTAGCTTCTGTTTCAACAGAAGAGATGGGAAAAAGACAGGTAGGGCAGACTTCTCTCGCCCTTCAAGGTCTTGTTCCGGGTGTGTCAATAACTCAAAGAAGTGGTCAGCCCGGAGCCGACGGTGGAACAATCAGTATCCGGGGTAAAACAACACTCGGAAATAATGATGCCCTGATACTGGTCGATGGAGTTGAAATGGGAATTAATAATATTGATGCTTCTCTTATTGAATCTGTATCTGTATTGAAAGATGCTGCATCTTCAGCAATATACGGATCTCGTGCAGCAAACGGTGTAATTCTGATAACTACTAAACGTGCTGAGGCAGATAAATTCTCAGTATCTTATAGTGGTTATGCCGGTTTCCAGAGTGCCATAGATCTACCAGATATGGTTGGGGCATTGGATCATATGAAGATGACTAATCAAGCTTATACAAATATAGGTAAATCACCACTTTATTCGGATGCCTACTTACAGGAGTATGCAGAAAATATGAGTATTAATCCCGATAGATACCCTGATACGGACTGGATAAATGAGACTTTAACAAACAACGGTTTGATTCAAAATCATTTTGTAACTTTAAGCGGAGGATCAAAACGAATAAGAACTTCTGCCAATATAGGTTATTTGGATCAAAACGGAATAATTGAAAATTCTAATTTTAAGCGTTATACTTTTCGTATGAATACTGACATGGACATATCCAAACAGTTTTCTGCCCGAATAGATGCGCATGTAGCGATGACGAAAAGAACAGCTCCTTCCAGAGGAGATGCTTTTCATTGGATGAGCAGAATTCCGGCAATTCAAGCCGGCAGGTTGTCGACAGGTCAGTGGGGAGAAGGTTGGAACGGAGACAACCCGATTGCTTTCACTAATGATGGAGGATTACAAAAAGTTAATAGTCCATCCGCAGTCCTTAATTTTTCATTAGATTATAAACCAACAGATTGGCTTACAATTCATGGGAATTATTCTCCTAATTACTATGAAACCCATAATACATCTTTTAGTAAAATGGTGCAAACATATAAATATGATGGTACACCATACTATAGGGCTCCTCAAAAAAGTTCATTAACCGATGAAACTAACAGATCGTTAAGAAATCTGCTTACTGCTTCGGTGACTTTCGATAAAACCTATGGTAATCATGGCTTAAAGGTAATGTTGGGTTATCAACAGGACGATTTTAGAAATGACGGACATAGCGGATATAGAGAAAACTTTGCATTTCCAGATTACCCAGTATTAAGCGCAGGAGGAGAAGATAATCAGAAAGCGTATGGATGGGCTTCGGAATGGGCATTGCAGTCATTGTTCGGACGCATAAACTACGACTATAAAGAAAGGTATCTTTTTGAAGCCAATATGCGATACGACGGATCTTCTAAATTTGCAGATGGTCAAAAGTGGGGTATTTTTCCTTCGTTCTCAGCCGGATGGAGAATTTCTGAAGAGGCTTTTTGGGAACCACTAAAGAATGTTGTCGATAATTTCAAAATCCGAGGATCATGGGGGCAATTAGGTAACCAAAATATCGGAGATAATTATCCATTTTCTTCCGATGTTGATCTTAATCTTAAATATGTTTTTAACAAAAGTGTTACTTCTGGGGCAGGAATAACCAGTCTAGCCAACTCTCTTATAACCTGGGAAACAACAACTGTTACAGACCTTGGACTGGATCTGACTTTGTTAGGAAAGTTGAACTTTACAGCCGATTATTTTTATAAAGTAACGGACGATATACTCTTAAAGTTAAATGTTCCTCTTACCATCGGGATGAGTGCGCCACAACAAAATGCTGGTAAGGTAGAAAACCGCGGATGGGATCTTGGCATTAATTATGCTAATAGTATCGGTGATTTTAACTATAAATTAGCTTTTAATTTATCCGATGTTAAAAATAAAATTCTTGATTTGAAGGGTATTAATGAGACCGGGCTCACTGTAAGTCGCGAAGGAGAGGAGATGTTTTCTCTTTTCGGACTGGAAGCCGAGGGGTATATTGTTCCTGAAGATTACGATGCAAACGGGAAATATCTGTATGCGACACAGTACGGAAACTTTGGTCCTGGAGATATAAAGTACAAAGATCAACTAACGATAGACACAGATGGAGATGGAATAGCAGATAAAGCTGATGGTGTTATCAATACATCAGACCGCGTAATTATTGGAGGAACTATTCCCAGATACACATTTGGCCTGTCTATGTACGGTGATTATAAGGGGGTTGATCTAAGTCTTCTATTCCAAGGTGTAGGTAAAGCTAACGGGTATCTATACGGACAAGGAATTCAGACTTTTGTAGAAGGAGGTTCAGTTCAGGAACAGCATAAAGACAACTGGAGAGAAGACAATCGGAATGCAAAATTCCCAAGATTGGCTTTTAATGAAACCAACAACATGCAGAATTCTTCTTTTTGGATGAAAAATGCTGCTTATGTACGTTTGAAGAATATACAATTGGGTTACACAGTTCCCCAAAAGCTAGCCAATAAGGCTTTTATATCTCATTTGCGCTTTTATATCAGTGCAGATAACCTTCTTACTCTGGATAATTTCTGGAATGGTTTTGATGTTGAGGCTCCGGTTGGTAATGGTGGATATTATCCACAAATGAAAACTATAAGTTTTGGATTAGACGTTAGATTTTAAATGTTCATCTGATAAAATTGAATACAATGAAAAGATTACTTATATATCTTACTGCAATCATGTTAGGTTTATCTTCATGTGAAGGTTACCTTGATAAATTGCCGCTAAACACTCCTTCGGATCAAACGTTTCTAGCAACAGAAACTGAAATGCAGATGGCTCTTGCCGGATGCTATTCTGCACTATGGCTTAACCATGAATCTATGACCTTCTTTTTAGCTCTGGATGAGGCTTCGGATATCGGGTATGATCGAAACACCAATGCATTACAGTCATTGGGACAAGGTTCTGCCGATGCTACTAACGGGATTGCGTTGAGTTACTGGACCGGTTTTTATAGTGGTATTGCAAAATGTAACTATTTACTGCAAAATATGAATCGGGGAGAAGCCAATGTAGATCCAGCGACATTTGCCCAGATTAAGGCCGAGGCACGCTTTTTAAGAGCATTGTTTTATTCATACCTCATCGAATTGTATGGAGATGTTCCATTAATAACACAAGTACAGTCGCTCGCAGATTCAAATCAGCCCCGTACATCCAAATCTCAGGTTGCAGACTTTATCATTAAAGAACTGACGGAGGCGGCAGCTGTTCTTCCTGCTACCAATAATCCAACATCGGGAAGGGCATCAAAGGGTGCTGCTTTGGCCATTAAGGCAAGAACAGCCCTATATAATGAGCGTTGGACAGATGCCATTTCAGCCTCATCGGAGGTAATGGCTATGGAGGGTTCATTATATAAGCTGGAGGATAATTATGCCACATTGTTCCGTAATGAAGGTCAGAACTCCAAAGAGGTTATATTCTCTGTTCAGTATCTTGTTGGTACAAATGTTCATGCTTTATACCGATTGTTCGGATCCCGTAATGCTTTGGCACATACAAACAAGAAACCAGCCTATCAATTGGCCGATTCTTGGGAGTGTACAGATGGATTGCCAATTGATAAATCACCTCTTTTTAATCCGAAAGATCCATATAAAAACAGAGATCCCCGACTAGGATATACATTGGCTGTTCCCGGATCAGTCTTTTTAGGATATCAGTTTGAAACACATGGCGACAGTTTAAAGTGTTGGAATTATCTTACCAACACACGTGTTAACAATTTGGAAGCAACACATGCATATGCAACTTTTACAGGGTTGTGTTGGCGGAAATATGCAAATGTAGAAGATCGCCTTGCAATAAATGATTGCGAGATGAATACGATTCTTATAAGATATGCAGAGGTATTGCTTACTTATGCGGAAGCTAAAATTAAGGCCGGACAGATCGATGCATCTGTTCTGGAAGCGATTAACAAGGTTCGTAACCGCCCATCTGTAAAGATGCCGCCTGTAACGACTACAGATCCAACACAACTGTTCTATGCTGTATGTAAAGAGCGAAAATATGAATTGTCCGGAGAGGGACTTCGGTTGTTTGATATACGCAGATGGAAAATCGCTGAAGTGGTTATGAATCAACCTTTATTAGGAAGAATGAAAAAGTCATATCCGGACAGAGCCCCTCGAATCGATGCTTATGGTAATGCTTTTTATGAAAATATTCCAGTAGCAAATCAAGGAGAATCAGCCGATTTTAAAATGCGTGTGGTTGATAAAAGAACATTTAATCCGGCAAGAGATTATGTTTGGCCTATTCCATATATAGAGAGACAGACAAATCCTTCGTTAACGCAGAATCCGAATTACGAATAATGTTTATAAATAAGGGAAGAGTCGGAATCTCTTCCCTTATTTGCTAATTAATATTGACAATCTATGAAAAAATATATATTATTAATTCTGTCATTTCTTATTGTAATCCAAATTAACGGACAAGAAATACAAAACCCAAGAGAGGTAGATATTTGTGTATATGGAGGAACTGCTTCGGGTGTAATCGCTGCATATTCTGCCAAAAAGATGGGTAAATCGGTTGTTTTGATTGAACCCGGGAAATATTTGGGTGGGATGACTACGGGTGGACTAGGCTCTACAGATATTGGCAATAAATATGCAGTAACTGGGTTATCCCGACTTTTCTACCGTCGTATAGGAACTCATTATAATAAGTTTGAACAATGGACTTTTCCTCCCAGTGTAGCTATGCAGGAGATAACAAGGTTTGTAAATGATGCCAATCTGGATGTTCTTTACCTAAAGCGTATTGTAAATGCAAAAGTTGAGGAAAGAAGGATCCAGTCAATTACGTTGGAAGACTCTAAAGATCCAAAAGGTAAACTATTAATGCAAATACGTGCAAAACAGTTTATAGATTGTACGTATGAAGGTGATCTCATGGCTAAAGCCAATGTATCTTATTTTGTTGGAAGAGAATCGAATGAAGAATTTGATGAAACATTAAATGGAGTACAAATGTCTTATTGGCATCAATTTCCTGATGGCGTAGATCCTTATGTAAATGAAGGAGATCCCCGTAGCGGATACTGTTGGGGGATAAGCAACAACCTGTTAAAAGAAACCGGAAGTGGAGATAAATTGATACAAGCTTATAATTTTAGATTATGTCTCACTAATAACAAAGAGAATCAACGACCTTTCGAAAAACCGGATAATTACGATCCTGCCAAGTATGAACTGTTGGCAAGGGCTGTTAAAAAGATGGATTTACACATTGATAATTATTTGTTGATTAACTGGGGTACTATGCCAGAAAACAAATATGATGTAAATAATCGTGGACCATTATCGACCGACATGATCGGAATGAATTACGAATATCCGGAGGGTGATTATACCGTACGAGAAAAAATTTGGAAGGAACATGTAGATTATACGAAAGGTTTGCTTTATTTCCTTACACATGATCCTAAAATACCTGAGAAATTAAAGCAACAGGTGCAAGAGTTTGGATGGGCTAAAGACGAATTTGTTGATAATGATAATTTCCCTACACAACTGTATGTACGTGAAGCCAGACGTTTAAATGGAGAATACGTTATGACGCAGAGTAACTGTCAGGGAGAAGAAACGGTTGGAGATGGTATTGGTATGGCTGCATATGGTATGGACTCGCACAATTGCCAGCGCATTGTTGTAAATGGTATGGTTAAAAATGAAGGAGACGTACAGTATCATGGGTTTTCGCCCTATCCTATTTCATACAAAAGCATAACACCCAAGAAAACAGAGTGTGTCAATTTACTGGTTCCTGTTTGTGTATCTTCAACACATATAGCATTCGGATCAATCCGTATGGAGCCAGTCTTCATGGTTTTGGGGCAGTCGGCTGCAGTTGCCGCTGCAATGGCCATAGATCAACAATCTGCTGTACAAGATGTAAATGTTACCAAGCTACGTAAAATATTAAAAGATAATCCTTATCTTGATGGAACTTTACCCGAATTACTGATTGATGAGAATGATATCGATAAAATTAATAAGAGTGGAAGTTGGCGTAAAAGCTATGGTGCTCATTATAAAAACAGCTACTTGTATTCTGAAAATCTTAAAAGCGCAGATTCTTTTACCTTCAAGCCAATAATAAAAGAGAAAGGAAGTTATGAAGTCATGATGTACTGTACTTCGCTTGGTGATGATTTACTGGCTGATGAAGTGGGGGTTGATATTGTTCACGCAAACGGAAACAGCACAGTCTTTGTCAAACCAAAGACAACAAAAGGAGCGTGGGCTAGTCTGGGTACATATTCATTCGAGAAAGGATCCGGATCATCGGTGGTAATAAACGGGAAAAAGACAAACGGACCGTTATTTGCCGATGCTATATTACTAATACCTAAGAAATAATACGAATTGAAATGATAACACGAAGAGATTTTATTAAGGTAGCGGCAGCTGGCGGGGCTTTGGCTACGTTGGGAGATATGCCGGAAGCAAAGGCAGCAGTGAAGACTATTGTGCCCGATCCGGCTTATTGTTATGAATCAGAAAAGAAACTACCTGTTATAGCCGAGGTCGATCTGGTTGTGGTTGGTGGAAGCTCGGCAGCAGTGGCTGCGGCGACTGCTGCATCCAAAGCGGGAAGAAAGGTTTTCCTTTTTACCCCGCTTTCGTATCTGGGTGACGATATTTGCGGTTCGTTTCAATACCATCTTAAGAAGGACGAAAAACCGGCGACGGCTCTTTCTCAAAAAATCTTTGTGCAAAAGAAGGAGCCAACGCCGTTGCATGTTAAGCAAATCCTTGAAAACGAACTGATAGACAATGATGTTGTTTTTCTATATAATTGCTTCTTAACCAATGTGCTTCAGGATAACAACCATGCAGCAGCCGGTGTGGTCTTTGCCAATCGATCCGGACGGCAGGCGGTTGCCTGCAAAGGAGTGGTTGATGCTACTTTAACGGCTGTAGCTGCACGTATGTTCGGACTGCAATTCTCTCCGTTTGTTACGGGCAAACAACGTTTTGAATTTACTGTTGTGGGTAACTCAATCAAAAAAGCTCCCGAACTTCTGTCGGCCGAACTTTTACCATATAAGATGAAAGCCAAGGGGAAGGAGTTCCCGGTTGTAAACTATGCGTTTGAACATGAACTGAAAAGCGACACTTATGCATCGCTTATGGAGGTTGAGCAGAAGATCCGGGATATCACCTGGGACGCAGATCAGGGAGATAGTTCCGATCTGCTGTGGTATGTGCCGCAACAGAAAATCATTGGTCAGCAATCCTATACTAACACATTTACATCTGTACGGGATATTCCGTTGCAAGCCTTTACCCCTCAAAACAAGAAAAATATCTGGATTCTGGGACCTTCGCTGGATGCCGATCGTAAGATTGCCGAGGTACTGATGCGACCGGTTAACGCATTGCTGCTGGGAGATATTATGGGTGAATTGGTTGCGGCCCGGTTAGCAGATACTTCAATGCCATCAGAACTGCACACGGTACAAAGTAATGCCATGGCATCGGATTATGGTCTGGTGGGCGAATTGCTTAATCCGCTTCGGCCTTCCATGCGTTTTGGATTTGCTCAATCGGAAAGGGGGGCATTGCCTGTATTGGGTACTTACGACGTTGTTATCTTAGGCGGAGGAACTGTGGGTGCTCCTGCTGGAATAGCTGCATCCCGTCAGGGTGCCAAAACATTGGTTATTGAACAACTGCACGGATTAGGAGGTATGGGAACGCTCGGATTGATAGGCCGCTATTGGGATGGATACCGGGATGGATTCTCTTCCGAAATAGATTTGGGGGTAAAGAACATGGCGCCAGAGGATCATCCCCGTCAGCAAAAGAACTGGAAAAACGATTACAACTCCGATTGGAAGCAGGAGTGGTATCGCCGGGAAATACGCCGTGCCGGAGGCGAAATCTGGTTCGGAGCCATTGGATGTGGCGCAGTGATAAAGAATAATGTGATTACCGGAGTGGTGGTAGCTACCCCTTGGGGCAGAGGTGTTATCTTGTGCCGTACGGTTATCGACAGTACAGGTAGTGCTGATATTGCCATTGCTGCAGGGGCACCATTCGAATATACCGGAAAAAGAAGTATTGCCGTACAGGGTGCGGGATTGTCTCATATATCTCCGACCGACTATTACAATAACAACGACTGGGCTTTTATCGATGATTCGGATATGCTTGACGTAACTCGTATGTTTGTGCAGGCCAAGGTTAAGAACGAGGGAGCATACGATATTGTAAAACTTCCTCAAACCAGAGAGCGCCGACGTGTTATTGGCGACCATATCGTATCTGTTTACGATGTACTTAATCATCGTCGCTATCCAGATACCATTTCATATCATAAAAGTTCCTTCGATACCCATGGGATGATTGTTGATCCCTTTTTTATTTTAAGTCCGCCTTTGGCCCGTCATACCATTTACGAAGCAGATGTTCCGTTGCGTAGTCTGCTTCCGTCAGGGTTGGACGGCATTCTTACCACCGGATTAGGAGCCAGCGCCCATCGGGATGCTATGCCAGTGATCCGTATGCAGTCGTGCCTGCAGAATCAGGGGTATGCCGTAGGTTATCTGGCCGCATTGGCCGCAAAAGAGAATAAGACGGTCCGGAAAGTCGACTTCAAGAAAGTGCAACGTCATCTGGTCGGTATAGGTAATTTACCCCAAAGGGTATTAACCGACAAGGAGTTCAAAGGTTTTTCCAATAAGGAGATGGAGCTTGCAGCACAAAGTATTCCCGATGATTTTAAAGGATTGGAAAAGCTGCTTACCGACCCTAAACGATCTATTCCATTGGTAAACAAACAGCTTTCACAATGCTCCGATGCCGATGCTAAGGTGAAATATGCAAGCATACTTTGTATTTTAGGCGAAAGCAGTCATGTTACTTTGTTGGAAGATAAAATCAAGTCTTACCCGCAATGGGATAAAGGATGGCATTATACGGGTATGGGGCAGTTTGGTATGAGTATGAGCACCCTCGATGCCCTTATCATCGCCTTGGGAAAAGCGAAACAGACCTCATCACTTCCTGTTATTCTGGAAAAGGCCCGATTGCTGGAGCCGGATGACTATTTCTCTCACTTTAGGGCTATTGCTTTGGCTACTGAATCGATCCGCTCCGGAGAGGCAGTCGCTGTATTGGCCGAATTGCTTTCCAAACCGGGTATCAGGTACCATCATATAGCCAACTTAAAAGATGCCCGGAACCGGGTAGTTCCGGGATCGGACGATGTAAGTACCCGTAACAGGGCGCTCAAGGAGCTGCATCTTGCCCGGGCATTGTATGGTTGTGGCGATCAAGATGGAATGGGAGAGAAGATACTGAAAAAATATGCCGAAGGTTTACAGGGACATTATGCCCGCTATGCGAATGAGATTTTAAACAGTTAATTTAATCCGGATTGATATGAAACAGATAGTATATTTCTTACTAATTTTTTTATTCAGTTTTAATCTGTCGGCACAAGGCAAATACGACCTGGTTATTGTGGGTGGTAATCCGGGAGGAATAACGGCAGCTATCGCCGCAGCCAGAATGGGCAAAAGTTCTGTTATTCTGGAAAGGACCGCCTATATAGGAGGACTTCCGGCCAATGGGCTGGGCGCGACAGATATTGCGACGCGAATGGCTACAACCGGATTATTCCTTGAGTTTGTAAACCGGATTAAAGATCATTATGTACAAACCTATGGAAAAGATTCGCAACAAGTAAAGGATTGCAGTGACGGATATCACTTTGAACCATCTGTAGCGACTAAGGTCTTTAATGAGATGTTGGACGAATACAAAAGTAAAATAACGGTTCTTACGATGCGTCAGTTTGATTCTGATCCGGTAAATTTGGATATGTACAATGACCGGATTCAATGTATCAGAGTATTGAACAGGCTGACCAACGTTGTTGAGGAGTATAGTGCTTCTGTATTTCTGGATGCCACTTACGAAGGCGATTTGGGGGCTGCTGCCAACGTTCCGTTTCGGATTGGCAGAGAAGGAAAAGATGAGTTTAATGAACCTGGTGCAGGTAAGATCTATAAATTCTGGGGTGGTCCCGAAGCACAGGGTACTACTTTTCAGCCCGATAATGCCGTGCAGGCTTATAATTACCGGTTATGTCTGACCAATAATCCGTCAAATAAAACTACCGTACAGAAGCCGACAAACTATAACAGAAGCGAATATGTATCACTTATTGAGGATGTGTTTACGGGACGAAATACGCAGGTAGACATGATGCAAGTAACATCGGAAATGATGGATAAAAACCGGATGTTAATCCTCAAGGGGCAACCAACCCAATTACCGGGCGATGTTTGGGGTATCCATAAAATAACAAACATGGTATCGGTACCAAATAGTAAAACGGATGCGAATAATCAACATCGGGCCTTTATTTCTACAGATCTTCCGGAAGAGAACTGGCCATGGCCTACAGCAAGCTGGGAGTGGAGAGACCGTTATGCACAGCGTTTGAAGGAATATACCCTTGGTCTGATTTGGTTTGCACAGAATGATGCAGAGCTGCCTTCTCATTTTAGAAAGGAGGCTTTAAAATGGGGATTAGCTAAAGACGAATATGCTGATAACGGAAATTTTCCAAGACAGGTATATGTGCGTGAAGGCAGACGGTTTGACGGTCTTCATTTTTTTACAGCAAAGGATGCTGTTCCGGTTAGTGCCGGAAGTCGTCCTCCCGTCTATGCCAATAGCATAACAGCAAGTCATTACGCGTTGGATTCCCACGCCGTACTGAAAAGAGAGAAGGGGAGAATTCATTTGGATGGTTTTTTAAGTTATCCAACGGCGGTTTATACGGTACCCTATGGTGTTATAGTTCCCAAAAGTGTTGATAACCTTCTGTTGCCTGTACCTGTTTCCGGGTCTCATATCGGTTTTTCTACGCTTCGCATGGAGCCTTGTTGGATGGCAATGGGGCAGGCTGCAGGTATTGCCGCCTCTGTGGCAATAGATAAGGATGTTAAGGTAAGAAATGTAGACATCAATCTGCTTCAAACAGAGTTACTCCAGCAGCATGCAACGTTGATTTATTACAAGGACGTGTTACCGGACAATCCTCACTTTGCATTGGTTCAGGCTATGGGATTACGCGGTTATTTACCCGATTGGGAAGCCCGCCTGAATGATCCTGTGGATGCCGAAACCATCAAGCAATGGAGTTTACTGGCAGGACGGAAATTATCTGTCGGTGCAGGGGAAACAACCAGAGTTAAACTTCTTACCGAAATATTTGAAATGTTGAAGCATTAACTTCCATACGGTATGATTTTCTCGAATTTGATCTGTCATCCATCATTTTTAGGGTTAAATTGTTGTATGACAGGGTGATGTTTAATGACAGATGGGGGTGATAGATGCAATTTGATCTGTCATCTGTCAGCCTTGAAAAATGTAGGCAAACGGCTGTTATGTAATGTTTATGACTTATGTAACAGCCGTTTGTGTGCCATCTATGTCTTGTTTTGTTACAGAGACTTGTTTAGGTATTGGGTGGCATTTTTGGATCCTATCTTAGTGATTTTATCTTCTTGGACCAGGCTTTTCAGCTCTTTCAGGGCTTTTTGCCTGCTGCAATAGGTAAGATTCATATACTCTGTTGTAGTGAGGTTTAGCTTTTGTTCGAAATGCTTTTTTAGCCGCAACTCCTTTTCAGTCTGACTCAGATTGGGTACTGTAATGGATTGGGCACGGGTAACCTCCATGGTTGAGAGCTTATCTTTCAATTCTTGCGAGCACCTGAAATTCACGTGACTGAAGTGTACGGATTCACTCCGTATTTCGTTTTTCTCCATTACCGGCCTCGACTTAAGGGATACGCTGAAATAGCCTATGTTATTTAGGTTTACATTGTAACCTTCTCTCAGCGTTTCCTGCAAAAGATCGGAAATAACCAGTAAGGCGCTTTTGATGGTGGCTGGCGACAAGCTACTTCGGCCTTGTGCGCGGTCGGCCAACTGCTCGATGCTAAGCGTTCCAAGTGATTTGATGCGGGGATGTAATGGTTTTAGTTCGTCGCTATTAGCTGGGTCTGGGTTACGTACTAACTTCTAATTTGCGGCCACACAGTTGTTTTTTATTGGTTTTAAGGTGAACAATTCTTTCTGATACTTGCATAAGCTGGTCATACTTCAGCTGATAAACAGTCATTCCACAGTTGAGGTATTATCATGCACCAACTGTGGAATGATCATACTACAGCCGCAGTATAACAAAAGTATGCTTTGTAAAGATGCAATTAATTATTGTATTTGCCTTACTTATACGTATAGAAATGGCTAATAAACAGAAGCATTTGTTAAAAGGGTGCTTTCGCTTGCAGACAGAGCTCTTGTCCGGTTAACGGATGCCAGAATGAAAGACTCTCGGCATGAAGATAGAGTCGGCCGCCCCCTTTCCCATAAAGGGAATCGCCCACAATGGGAGCATTCAATCCTGAAAAAATATATCAATAAAAAAGATTTTAAGAAAATTGTTTTATCAAAGGTTGACGATACATTGTTGAAAGAATAAAAATGGTATGACTACATTGATGAACCAACTCTAGCAGATGCTATTATGGATCGATTAATAGGCAATACCAACTGAATAGAATTAAACAGAGAGTCAATGAGACTTAAAAACAATATAAATAATTACTTTAGCAATCTAATTACAGCCTGTGAAAAGTGACACATTTAAGAGTGATATATCCGGCACATTTGGTGTGATATATTCAATTGTTGCTATGGGAAAAATGTATCACCATTAATTGTTGAAGAACTAAAGAAAGGTCCGTCTATTCTTGTTTGGGCATTAAATATTTTTATGGAGAGCAAATTCAAATAATCCGAAGACTACTATTGAAGATGCATGTAAACTATGGGTGAAGAAGTTGAGCAAATAAAAAATATATTAGTTACACTTTTCCCAGGTCTATCATTTGATCCATGTTTTAAGATAACTAGTCCTGCTACTAATCGTTATAATTGCATTGCTTGGGCATATAATTATAATGACAGATGTATGCAATATAGCCCAGATGGAATAGGTCTTGATGATGTCCTTAAGGAGTTGAAATAAGCCCTGAAATTTCAGCTTATACTAAAGCGTTTGAGATAATTGGATATATGTTATGTGACGACTGGCGATTCGAAGAAGATTATATAAAAGTTGCTTTATATAAAGATAAAGACAACAACTGTACACATGCATCTCTCCAAAAAAGAGATGGAATCTGGACTAGTAAATTGGGCCAATCAAACGATATTGCGCACGGAACACCATTGCTTGCTATTTAAAGAGGAAATTTGATTAATATAAGTTATTTCTCGTTTTTGTTATACTTATTCGCAACTGAAATAACCTTCCATTACTTCACTCAAAGGGCCGTATACATGAAATTATAATACCTTAAATAAGCTACCATAACCTCCGTATGTATGTATTAAAAAACCAATTAGAGACATTTTTTAAGAGACAATATTTACATTGCTTAAATAAAATATTTTATCTGATTTCTACTCCAATGGGATCAAATTTATATAGAACAGATTTATTTATTCGGCTTAACTTATAATGGTATTCTCTTTTTATTTGTTGCCTAATAGATTCATAAAAGGAGTCATCAACTCTTGGATCAAATGTAATATTTTCTATAAAATCATGCACATTAATATCAAACTTAACGAAGTTAGGGCAATCAACAAATGTTTGCAAAATGTGAATTATTCTAACTTCCTTTTCATGAGAAAAATTATTTCTCTTTATAAACTGTGAGTTTACAGTTATTTTACTGATTGATGACATATTAACATTTTTGTTCTTTACCCATTTTGTAATCTCTTTTTTAGTTTTATATGAAACAAACCCAACATATGATTTATCTGAGCAATCATCATTTGTATAAATGGTATTGAATAGTTTAGCTACAGTTGTTTTTATTCGTACACATTTTTTTTCTGGAGAATACATACGCCATAATGCATCTGAATCTTTAAATTTACTCCAACATTGTCCGTAAATTCGGTTTCTTACATTTGTAGTAGTTACTACATTTGTATTCATTAGAAAATCAGATTTTAAAAAAAAGTTTTCATAAGGATCTTCCCATGTATTAACTTTTGGTAATATTAATTTTCTCATTTCAAACATCTCAAATAAACGTTCAATAGATATAATTCGATAGATTGGTGTATCTAATATATCTGTTGAGATATTTCTCATATTTTTATTCCTTTTACGAACATCTATTGGCATACAAATAAATTTAGATGGTTAACAATTAATTTTCTATATTTTGAAATCAATAAAACATCACATTTCGAATGTGTAAAATAAATTAATTATTTTGCATATAACAAATCGCTTGGTATTTTTTTAGTAATATTTTATTACTTGTCTTTTTTCAATTATTCCGTTATATATAATAGAGTGCCAGAACCATTAAATCAAAAACTAATCACTATATTTAGCCTCTCAAATTTTACTAATTCTCAATATCTATTTATGAGTAACAATACTAAAAAAGAAACTGTAGACAAGCGAGTTAAAACACCGGATAGTAGGTGGTCTTCTTGGTTTTATGGAATAATAATTCTTGCGCTGCTTGTTTATGGTGCAATAACATATATCAATTTTACAGAGGCAAAAGACTATAGAGAGAAAATTATATCTAACCAAAGTGAATCATTGTCTTTTGCAAAGCAAAAAATAGGAGCAATATATAAATTAGATTCTCTATTAGCCATATCCCAGTCGCGGTTGGATAATGCATACAGCGACTCGCTAGAATCAAATAAAGATTCTATTTTATACATTAACTACATTATTTCTCATCGCGAAGAACTTAAGCGAAGTTCCGATGCATTAAAACAAGAATTAGATGTTAATGCAAAAGAAACTAAATCAATGATTGATATTCATCTTCAATATATTGATCAACAATATTCAACATTAAGTCTCTGGGCTGGAATTATAACAATAGTTTTCTTGATATTCAGCTTTTATGCTGTATTTAAACAAGAAGATGCTATAAACAAAGCATATGCTATTATTGATGAACTTAATAAAAAATTATTAGGACTAGATGAAAGTGTAAAATCTAAAATGAGAAAATTAGAAGAAGATTCTGAATCTTTGATTAAAGGTATTAACGAAAAAGCATTAGCAGAGACGAATAAGATAATTCTAGAAGCAGAAAAACAAAGAAAAATTAGTCAACTGACTTCTGAAGCAGAAGCGCATAGAAAAGAAGAAAAATATGATTTAGCTTTACAAAAAATAAATGAAGCTATTGCGATTAATGATAACAATGATCATTTATATTATCTTAAAGGCCTAATATCGAACGATTCAAAAGACTATAAATTGTCAATTGATTGTTTTGACAAAGCCATACAGATAAATAACAACCGCCCTATTTATTATTATTTTCTGGGAGGCAGTTTGTGCAGTAATCAAGAATATGATTTGGCCATTGAAAAATATAAAATTGCAATAGGGATGGATGGTCAGAAAGCATACAATTTTTCTGGACTTGCTTATGTATATTTTACTATAAAATCATATGATTTAGCAATTAAAAACTATCAAATTGCAGTAAATTTGAATAGAGACAATCCTGTTAATTATTTTTTTTTAGGAGCAATATATAAGGTACTTAATGATTACGAAAGATCAATAGACTATTTCAATAAATCACTAGAAAGAGACAGCCGGGATGATGTATCAATTGCCAATATCGCTGATTTATATGCCAAACTCAATAAATATGATTTGGCAATTGATTATTATCATAAGGCTCTTAAACTACAAAATAGTGCATATTATTATTGGAAATTAGGTCAATTATATAAAGTAAAAGAGGAGTATCAATCTGCAATAAAAGCATTTACAAAAGCTATAGAATTAGAGCAATCAACATTAGTTTATTATTTAGAACGTGCTAGTGTTTATTCTATTACAAATGATAATATAAATGCTATAGAAAATTATAAAAGAATTCTTGAGATTGAACCAGAAAATTCTTTGGCAAAATCTGAACTTAGTAGATTGACAAATGATATTTAATTCAAATACCTAAATTAATATAAGGTCTATTATGAAAAGCTTCATATTCATATTGCTATTTATCTTAATTTGCACGAATGCAGTTGCTCAAAAACAAACTGTAATGCAACAACCATCATACACCCAGACAGAGTATGAATTAAAACTCCAGCAAGAAATAGATTCTTATGAAATTCAAAATTTAAAAAATGAAATTCAATATTTAAACGAACACATAAAAGACAATATCCAAAGGCAAGATAAGTATATTGACAATGCTTTGGTGAAAATAGATAAGTGGTTGGCTTTTTCTGCTATATTGATTGGTTTCTTAAGCTTTGTGGCTACTGGATATAGTATTTTTTCTACATGGAAAGTAAACGCTAGTGAAAGAAATATAAATCAACAACTTAATAGGATTAATGAGGATGCTAGAAGTAGTAAAAATGAAATAGAAAAGCAACTTCTAATTTGCTATGATTTAATAGGAGAAATCGAAAAAGCGAAAAAACAGGGAGATGAGTATGTTGATAATATTAAACTTAATAGTGATGCAATAGACGAAATTGCATTAAAAATTTCTGGTAAAAAAGAAAATGTAGTTAGCAATGAAGAAAATCGTAAAGAATCACTAGAAATAAATGAGTACGTTGATAATTTAGCTAAAACAAAGACTGAGAGTAATTACGAGGATAAAGATTGGGCAATTAAAGGAATTAAGGCATATCTGGAATCTAAATACGATGAAGCAGTTGTATATTTTCGAAAAGTATCCAAGAATATTGATGGCTACGATAAAATATTAAACATGTGGGGTAATGCTCTTTCGGATTGGGCCCTAATACACAATGACGAAAAACTGTTTTTGGAGAGTTTGAAAAAGTACCAAAATGCTGCTGAGATAAATCCAAAAAGTGATAGTATATTCAATAATTGGGGAATTGCTCTTTCAGACTTTGCTGAAATAAGCAATGATTCTCAATTGTTTAATGAGAGCTTTGAGAAGTATAAGAAAGCATCAGAAATAAATCCAAATGATGGTAGTATATTTTATAACTGGGGAAATGCTCTCTTCAAATCTGCAAAAATTAATAATGATACCAGACTGTTTAATGAGAGCTTTGAGAAGTATAAGAAAGCATCAGAAATGAATCCAAAAGATGATAGTGTATTAAATAACTGGGGGGCTGCGCTTTCAGACTTAGCCCAATTAAACAATGATTCAGATCTATTTAATAAGAGCTTAGAAAAGTATAAGAAAGCATCAGAGATAAATCCGACAAATGATAAACTATTTAATAACTGGGGAAATACCCTTTCAGATTGGGCCCAAATAAACAATGATTCTCAACTATTTAAGGAAAGTATAGAAAAGTATAAGAAGTCATCAGAAATAAATCCAAAAAATGAAAAATTATACATTAACTGGGGAAATGCCCTTTCAGATTGGGCTCAAATAAACAATGATTCAAGTCTGTTTATTGAGAGTTTTGATAAGTATCAAAAAGCAGCAAAGATAAATCCTAACAATGATAGTTTATTCAATGCCTGGGGAAATGCTCTTTCAGATTTTGCAAAAAAAAATAATGATTCCCGGCTGTTTATGGAAAGTTTCGAAAAGTATCGAATCGCATCAGAGATAAACCCTAAGAATGATAGTATATTTTTTAATTGGGGAAATGTTCTTTACGATTGCGCCCAATTAAATAATAATTTAAATTTGTTTATTGAGAGTTTTGATAAGTATCAAAAAGCAGCAGAAATAAATCCAAAGAATTATAGAATATTCTTTAACTGGGGAATCGCGCTTTCGGTGTGTGCAAGAATTATCAACAACGAAAAGCTATTTGAAGAAAGTTTTGAAAAATTAAAAAAAGCATCAGAGATAAACCCTAATAATAAAAGCATATTTGCAAATTTGGGAACAGCTCTATTATCTCTTGCCCAACTTAAAAATGACTTAATCAGCTATAAACAAGAAATTGAGTCTATTCTACTAGAAGCAGAAGCAATTGAGGAAGCTTCTGGTTCATATAATTTGGCTTGTTTATTTTCGCTCCTTGACCAAAAAGATGTTGCTTTAACCTGGCTCGAAAAAAGTTTAAAATTTAAGTCAAACCCAAGCAAAGAACATATCTTAACCGATTCAGACTTAGATAACATCAAATCTGATCCTCGTTTCAACGAGCTTTTGGAAAAATATTTTCTGGAAAAATAACACTATTTCTCTCAATCTAGGTATCAGAAAACTTATACCTAAGTCTAGACCTTTATATTAATATATTAGACTATAACTAAATAAAGACATCAACAGACAGATTTCTGAAGAGGAAATCATTCATGTAAGTGAAGGAGAAGAAAAGCGTACATAAATCAAAAATTTATGGAAAAGAAAAAATAACGGACAAACACCTACATTGGTCTGATCAATTGTTTCTGGAAACTAGATCAAATTTACCAGTTCTCACCTGCAAAGACCACTGTTTTCTTTTATCTACTCAAAATTGCCAACATTTTAGCCTGGCCAAGTACTTTCCCACATGCTGATAAACGAACTGCAGCAAACTGTGGCACATCTCTGGCTGCTTTTAAGGTGGCCCGTAACACATTATCAGAGGCAGGTGTTATATATTACACTCCTGGAGGAGCCGGTCACGCAAAAAAGACCATGTATCGTATTTGCAAATGCAAAGAATGCCAGGTATCAGAGCAAATACCACTCAACTCAAAAGCCCTAAAAAAGAAAAAGGTTTGAAATTTTCATTCCAAACCTTTTTTCCTTTCTGTTGTCTCACGAGGATTCGAACCTCGACAGACAGAACCAAAAACTGTAGTGCTACCATTACACCATGAGACAATCCGATGCTTTATTGTAAAGCGTTGCAAAGGTAAGCATATTTTTTAACTTTGCAAATCTATTGCTCGAAATTTTACTTTATAATGAGCAGGAAGTAGTTCTTCTTACCCTTTTGTACAAGCAAGTATTTGTTGTTCAGCAACGATGCAGAGGTTACTACCTCGTCGGCCGTTGCCAGCTTTTCCTTATTTACACTTACACCACCGCTCTGAACCAGCTTACGCATTTCGCCTTTGGAGGGGAATACGGCAGCTTTTTCTGTAAACAGATCTACAGCTTTGATGCCTGTAGCAAATTCGTCCATGGATACTTCAAATTGGGGTACGCCTTCGAATACGGCCAACAGAGTGTCTTCGTCCAGCTTCTTAAGGGCTTCGGATGTGGCATTGCCAAACAGGATGTTGGATGCCTCAACGGCTGCATTGTAGTCTTCCTCAGAGTGTACCATGATGGTTACCTCTTTGGCCAGACGCTTCTGCAGCGGACGCAGATGGGGTGCGGCTGCCTGTTCTGCTTCCAGGTCGGCAATCTCTTCTTTGCTCAGGGCAGTGAAGATCTTTATATATTTGGCTGCGTCGGCATCGCTTACGTTAAGCCAGAATTGATAAAATTTATAGGGAGAGGTATAGCGGCGGTCCAGCCACACGTTGCCCGATTCGGTTTTACCAAACTTGCCACCGTCTGCTTTGGTGATAAGCGGACAGGTAAGGGCGAAGGCTTCGCCTCCCTGCTTGCGGCGGATCAGTTCTGTTCCGGTTGTGATGTTACCCCATTGATCGGAGCCACCCATCTGCAGTCTGCATCCTTCGTGCTGGTACAGGTACAGGAAGTCGTATCCTTGCAATAGCTGATACGAGAATTCAGTGAAAGACATTCCTACGTTTGATTCCGAGCTGAGGCGTTTCTTTACGGAGTCTTTAGACATCATATAGTTTACGGTAAGGTGTTTACCGATGTCGCGAATGAAATTGAGGAATGAGTAGCCTTTCATCCAGTCGTAGTTGTTAACCAGCTTGGCGGCATTAGGGGCGTCCGAATCGAAATCCAGAAACTTAGCCAGCTGGTTTTTAATGCTTTCCTGATTATGACGAAGGGTGGCTTCGTCTAATAAGTTACGCTCTGCCGATTTTAAGGATGGATCGCCAATCATTCCGGTAGCGCCGCCTATCAGGGCGATGGGCCGGTGACCGGCACGCTGCAGGTGCTTTAACATCATAACGCCTACCAGGTGTCCAATATGTAAAGAATCTGCGGTTGGATCGATACCAACGTAGGCAGAGGTCATCTCTTTTTGTAACTGTTCTTCTGTACCGGGCATCATGTCATGAATCATGCCTCTCCATCTTAATTCTTCAACAAAATTCATCGTACTAAATTATTGTATTATTTGAGTGAGGCAAAGTTAGTACTTATTTTTAAATCAAAGAGTAAAAACCGTGCGAACATTCTCTCTTAATGTGTTGGAAAATAGCTGTGCATCTATTCCGGAGGCATCAGCAAGTAGTTGGTATATTTTTTGGATGGAGAGCTGGCTTTCGTCCGTTTCTGCCAGAATACGGTTCGGATAGGCTGCCTGTACGGCTTCTGGATTGAATTTTTCGCCGAAGGAGAGCCAGCAATCCTGGTGTATGAGCTGTTCGGCCAATTGCTTGTTGCCCCTGAACCCGTGTATCACCCAGGGCATGCGGGGGGCCATCTCTTTTTTGATGGTGATTAGCTGTTGCCAGGCTTTTACGCAGTGTATAACCAGCGGTTTGCAGAGTGCTTCAGACAAGGCTATCTGCTGGCGGAAGACTTTTTCCTGCAGGATGAAAGGCGTGGAGGCAAGTGTGTCCAGTCCTGCTTCGCCCAGTGCCACGATGCTCGGCCGGTTGCAGGTGTGGCGCAGCAGCTCCATTTGCTGGTGGGGGTCGCTGATGTACCACGGGTGTATGCCTGCCGAATAGTAGATGCTGTTTTCGTTTGGAGTGTCTGGCTGTTGCTGCCCTTCCGTTGCGATGATCAGATTTACGATACAGGCGTATGAGTCTGTACCGGAGGATACCTGGTGAGGGGTGTGGTGGGTATGTATATCTACGTAATGCATATCAGGGAACCGGATCGTAACCGCTTCCACCCCAGGGGTTGCAGCGGAGTATTCGTTTTATAGCCAGATAGAGTCCTTTGATGGGACCGTGTTTCCTGAGGGCCTGTACAGCATATTCGGAACAGGTGGGAGTGTACCTGCACGCAGCCGGAGTCATGGGTGAAATAAAATACTTGTAAAAATATACCGGCAATAAAAGGATGTAGGTGAAGAATTTCTTCATTTATCTTTGAGGGCCTTCAGGGCCTTGATCATGGATTTTTCAATCTCGGCAAAGGTACGGATCTCCTTATCTACATATAAAAAGGCAACAAGCATGCTGGTTCCTTTCTCTTGCAGCGGATCAATCAGGTCGTATTTGTGTATCCGGTAGCTTTCGCGTATCTGCCTTTTAATAAGGTTCCGCTTGTTGGCCCGTTTGAATTTCTTTTTGGGAACACTGGCCATAATGGCTACCCTCGACGGGAGCTCCTTTTCTTCTACCGGAAGATATACTACCCGAAGGGGGAAAGATATAAAAGAACGGCCTTCGGCAAACAACAAATCAATGTGACGTTTCCACGAAAGCCGTTCTTCTTTTGAAAGAGTTTGCCTTCTATCTATCATCCTTTATCGGACAGCTGCTTTTTCAGGTATATTTCCAGGGCAGCTGTAATGGAGGGAGCCTCCGGTGTAGGAGCTTCCATGTCCAGCCTTAAACCGGCATCTTTGATTGCTTTTGCTGTAGTAGGTCCGAAACATCCGATTTTGATATCTTTCTGCTCGAAGTTGGGGAAGTTCTTCAATAAAGAAGAGATTCCGGACGGGCTGAAGAATACCAGCATATCGTAATCGAATTTCTCGTTATCCTCAAAATCGTTGCTTACAGTTCTGTACATAATCGCTTTGGTGTAGCTGATTTTCTTTGCTTCAAGCAACGAAATCAAATCTTCCTTGTGAACATCTGATACCGGTATCAGGTACTTTTCCTTGGGATGTTTACCTATAACAACGGCCAGATCTTCCACCTTTCCGGTCTGACCGAAAAAGATTTTGCGCTTTCTGTATACAATGTATTTTTGCAGGTAAACTGCAATTGCTTCCGTAACACAAAAGTATTTCATCGTCTCCGGGATGGTTACCCTCAGCTCTTCGCACAGATGGAAGAAGTGATTGATAGCATGCCTCGATGTAAACACCACGGCTGTATGATCCAAAATGGAGATTTTCTGTTGTCTGAACTCTTTGGAAGTTAACGGTTCTACTTTAAAAAATGGGCGGAAATCTATTTCCACTCCAAATTTCTCTGCTATATCGAAATACGGAGATTTCTCGGTTGCAGGCTTGGGTTGTGACACCAATACTTTTTTTATTTTCAATGCCATAAAGTACTTGTCTCGATAAAGTTATACAAATAAGTTAAACCTTCGTACAAAAATACCAGAGGTAAAATTTCTTGGGCGCAAAGGTACAAACTTAAGTAGAATAAATCGCTTTTTTTCTTGTAAAATATCCGTATCGTTTTGTAAATAATTGCAAATCGACACAAAATATAGCTAATAATGAACAATATTGTGGGGGTAGCCGTATAGGTTTCTACGAAAGAGAGCCATAAAACAGGCAAATATAAAATAACACCCCATAAACCGATGATGGCGTTATAACTTGTTTTCCACAGCTTGTATTTGAAGTGGTCGTCCATTATGACACCCATAATGAAATAGATGAATTGCTTGAACTGATAAAACAGGAAGGATACACCCAACAGGCCTGCTATGGTGAGCAGAGTCTGCGTTTCGTTTAACCGGGATACGTATCCGTACGACCGGCCGATGGCGTAGATGGCAAGCGAGCACAATAAAAGTGCCTGGTAAATCATGAAGTTTCTGTAAAAAACATCGTTGGAGACGGTTTGTGTAAAGAGACTGTGGCGCTCTTTAACCAGAAACACATCTTTTGTCATCTTAATGAAGTGACGGATATAATTGCGGTACACTATGGCAAAAACAGACAACTGAACAAGAAGCAATGCAAACATTACATCGTTGATCAGTTGTCCGTCCCAGAGGCGGATACCCACAAATCCTTCAAATCCGTGGGTTCCGCTAGCTTGTATGGTTACCAATGTACTCACTATTACGTTTTATTTGGGTACAAAGGTAGCTATTTCTATGTAAATAAAGTCTCCTTTATGATTTCTCCCACCGTTGGATGCGGAAAAACCATGGAATTAAGTTCTCGGGCCGTCATATTCTTTTCAATGGCTATACCCAGGTTGACGATAAGTTCGGATGCTGGGTTGCCCAGCAGATGGGCGCCCAGGATGGTGCCGTCTGCCGACAGCAATATTTTACACAGTCCGTTTCCTTGTTCGTTTTCAGCAACAAACCTGCCCGAAAAGGCCATAGGTAGTTTACGGCTCGTATAGGCAACACCCTCTTGCTGTAGTTGTTCTTCTGTTTTACCGACTCCGGCAACCTCCGGATTGGTATAGACCACCCCCGGAACTGTAAGATAGTTGATTCCCTGCGGAGCCTTACCCAGGATATGTTTGATTGCCAGTTCGGCTTCGCTTACAGCTGTATGCGCCAGAAGCGAAAAGCCGGTTATGTCTCCACAGGCGTATACATTGGGGTGCGAAGTCTGCATAAAGGCATTTACCTTAATACCGGCCCGGTTCATCTCCAGTTCCAGTGTTTCCAGTCCGAATCCTTTGGTAACCGGACGCCTGCCTACGCTTACAAGTATTTTTTCGGCTGTAACGGTGCTTACAGCTCCGTCTTTCGAAACCTCCACCGTGTTGCCGTGTATGGCCGTAACCGTGGTTCCCAGCTGAAACTTAACTCCTTTTTTCGTGTATTCCGCCCGCAACATGGCCGATATCTCGCGATCCATACCTCCCAGTATTTCGTCCATCATCTCGATAACATGCACCTCTGTACCCATGCTGTTGAAGAAGGAGGCAAATTCCATCCCGATAACGCCTCCGCCTATAATTACCAGCGATGAGGGAAGTTCCTTACTTTGCAGCGCCTCTCTGTTGGTCCAGAAGGGAGCCTCGGCCAAGCCGGGGATGGGAGGTATAACTGTTTCGGACCCGGTGCATATCAGCAGGTTCTCCGCCTCGAAGGTATTTTCGGCACAGGCGATGGTGATAGTTCCGTCGGGCGCACAGCCCCGGATGCAGGCTTCGCCTTGTATCACCTCCACGTGATGTTCTTTCATTTTCAGCTTGATGCCTCCGGTCAGCTTTTTTACAATTTTATTTTTTCGGGCTATGATCTTGTCCATGTCGAACGAGAAGGCATCGGCCGATATGCCGTATTTGGATGCGTGTTTCAGTGTATCATATACTTTGGCCGAGTAAAGAAGTGTCTTCGTGGGTACACATCCTTCGTTGAGACATACGCCTCCTAAAGCATTTTTTTCGAATAGGACGACAGAAAGGCCCTGAGCTGCAGCTTTTTCGGCTGCTGTATAGCCTGCGGGACCTCCCCCTATTATGGCAACATTGTACTTCATGTTTAATTTAATTATGGTTTTAAAGTATTGTAAGATGACTGCAATATTAACTCTTTTTATCGAGAATTACAATTTATAAATATACCATAGGTATGGTATTTCCTAAACATGTTGTTCGGCATAATTTTGTCGCATCAAATGAATTAATTAAAAAAGTTACCATAATGCGAAACAAAGAATTCATCAGAAAAGCGCTGTTCCTTGTTCTCTCACTGTTTATCCTGGTGAAGGCGGGTGCGCAGATTACAGTAAAAGGACAGGTGATCAACGGAGAAGACAATACCCCTTTTCCTTTCGTTACAGTGTATGAGAAAGGAAAAACCAACGGGGTGGTTACCGACGGCAACGGACAGTTTTCAATCAGTCTGCCTACTGCGGAGGCTATTCTTGTAGCCTCTTCGCTGGGTTACAAATCGCAGGAACTTCCTGCTGCAGCAGGAAAGGAGTTAAGGTTCGTGCTGTTGCCCGATCTGATCAATATAGACGAGGTGGTGGTTACTGCCTTGGGTATATCCAGAGAGAAGAAGGCCCTGAGCTATGCGGTACAGGATGTAAAGGGTGAGGAGCTGACCAAATCGCGTCAGACCAATGCCATCGGGTTGCTTTCAGGAAAGGTGGCCGGTTTGCAGATTATCTCCGCCGGAGGTGCTTTGGGTGGATCCAGCCGTGTGTTGGTTCGCGGGGTGAGTTCGGTATTGGGAAACAACCAGCCTTTGTACGTAATAGATGGTACGCCAATCGACAATACGCAGTTGGGTAGCAACACTACGGCCATAGGGTATGGCGAAAAGGATTATGGGAATACGGCTGCAGATATCAATCCGGACGATATAGAAAGTATGTCGGTTCTTAAGGGAGCCTCGGCAACTGCTTTATATGGTTCGCGGGCGAACAACGGGGTGATATTGATTACAACCAAGAAGGGCACCAATAAGAATAAGACAGAGATATCGTTGAGTACGGGTATCAGCCTGGAAAACCAGCTTAGAAGCAGCTTTGCTCCCATGCAGAAATTGTACGGAG
>Ga0074193_1000461_pt1 | contig 68157 bp, 58 predicted proteins | sample EPASupsiteHSE605_FD_64523 | JGI IMG/M metagenome (GOLD analysis project Ga0074193, IMG submission 64523) | Bioremediated contaminated groundwater from EPA Superfund site, New Mexico - Sample HSE6-05 | ecosystem: Environmental > Aquatic > Deep subsurface > Groundwater > Contaminated ...
TTATGTTCTTTTCTTCAGAAGAGAAGAAATTAGTAACTATTGAAGAATATATAAGCCGTATGAAAGAAGATCAAAAGTATATTTATTATGCTGCTGGTGAAAGTATTGAAAGAATAGAACGCTTGCCTCAAACTGAACTTGTCAATGACAAAGGTTTTGAAATACTTTACTTAACAGATGATGTTGACGAGTTTGCTCTGAAAATGCTGCAGGAATATGACGGCAAGGAGTTTAAATCTGTTTCAAGCGGGGACTTAGGGCTGGAAAGTGAAGAGGAAAAGAAGTGCGCAGAGAAGCAAGCTGAGGATTATAAAGAACTATTCAGCTTTATGAAAGAATCTCTTAAAGGAAAGGTTAAAGAGGTTCGTTTATCATCAAGGCTTAAGTCTCACCCGGTATGCCTAACAAGTGACGGAGCATTATCACTTGAAATGGAAAAAATATTAAACGCCATTCCTAATGATAATAATATGAAGGCTGACAGAGTATTAGAAATTAATGCCAATCATCGTATATTTGAAATGCTTAGTAAGCTTTTTAAGGATGATAAAGATAAGCTAAAAACCTACAGTGAACTTTTATATACCCAGGCCCTGCTTATTGAAGGTATCGCCATAGATGATCCGGTTTCGTTCTCAAACTCAATGTGTAATCTAATGGCCGACAAGATATAGCGTATTGAACATGATATAGCAGGCCAAGGCAAATAATATATGAGCATCTACGAGTAATTGTAGGTGCTTTTTTAATGGGATTTATAGGATAATATTTATAATTATGCACTTCAAAGATGCGCAAATATGGTTTAGAATCTTGTTAAACAATTTAAGTTATTACAAGGAATTTAGATGAAGTATGGTATAGAATTACAAATGTAAAGGAAAGCCATACCAAATTGGAGCTGAAAATGAACATTTTACATTACAGAAAATACTTAATCTATTTATTGTCCGTATTAATTATTGTTAATTGTGTCGGCTCTGCCTTTGCAGGTACAAAGGGATCAATTCGAGTATCCGGTTCTTACCCTGAACCTAATGGAAAAGCAGCAGTGCTGATGGATGCGGCTTCAGGCCGGGTTCTCTATTCTAAAAATATGAATAATAGACTTCCACAAGCGAGTTTAACCAAGATTATGACTGCTATGCTGGTCGTTGAAAACGGAGATTTAGATCAAAACGTTCAGGCTAGTGAACATGCTGTTAAAACCGGTGAGAGTACAATATATCTACAAGTGGGAGAGACGCTGACTGTACGCGAACTACTCTATGCCTGCATGCTGCCTTCGGCCAATGATGCTTCTACTGCATTAGCTGAGACTATTGCCGGTAGCGACAACTCATTTGTGGAATTGATGAACCAGCGTGCAATTCAACTGGGGATGGCGGATACCCATTTCTGTAATCCGCATGGGTTGGAAACAGCTGGACACTATACCTCGGCCTATGACCTCGCTCTTCTTACTCGGCAGGCCATGACTTATCCAATCTTTCGACAGGTAGTGGCTACTAAGAGGATGTCCCTTCCCTGGGCAGGACGCAACGAACCCCGCATAATTTTAAATGAAAATAGACTGCTCTATAGATACAAAGGAGCAATAGGGGTTAAAACCGGTTATACCAAGAAGGCAGGAAACTGCGTAGTGGGTGCAGCACGGAAGGGAGATTTGGAGTTGATTGCTGTTGCTTTAAACTCAAGTACAGTTTATGAAGATCTTCAGCAAATGCTGGATTATGGTTTCACACATTATGAAATGGTCAACCTGCAAAATGCAGATCAGATATCAGCTCAGGTAACAGTCTTATCCGGAAAAGTCAAAAAAGTAACAGCAATTCCAGCGAGTGACCTGCTAGTGGCAGTTAAGCCCCAGGAGAAAGATAAGCTCAGCTACAAGGTAGTGCCAAAATCTAAAGTAACAGCTCCCCTTAAAATAGGGGATGACTTGGGTGCTTGTATTATCTATCTTAATGATAAAGAGGTTCGGAGAGTAAACCTTATTGCTGCTTTTGAAGTTCCAGTCCAAAAACACTTCTGGAGCAGTATTTTTGATAACATTAAATTATTATTCAGCAAGGTAACATTAATGTGATTGATCTCGATGTATTACTCGGAGTCATCGGATGATGCATAACTGTTGCGGTTTAGTGATATAACTGCTCCTAGTAAGGCAATGGCCATCCCTACCAGCATTACTGAATGGTAAGCGTACATAAACACTGGGATTTGGTTTGCCGTGGGTAGGCTTACGCCTCCCCATGCTTCAAACAAGGAGACAGAAAGTGCAATGCCGGTAATCATCCCTACATTTCTGACCAGACTATTTATTCCGCCAGCCAGACCGAGTTTAGGTGGCGGAACTGAACTCATTACACTGCTATTGTTCGGTGACTGGAACAAGCCAGAGCCCAAGCCCATAAGCAGAGAACCTGGGATCACCTGATAAACATTCGCAGTGGTCGTCAGGGTGGAAAAATAGAATAAGCCAATGGCGGTAACAACCATACCTCCAGAGGTTAGAAACAATGGGCCATATTTATCGGAAGCGTGCCCGCTTAAAGGAGCACTAATTGCCATGGCAATTGGGAAGGCCGTCATTAACAGACCTACTTGGGAAGGGCTGTAATTGAGGATGTGCTGTAAATAAAAGGGCAGGAGCATAGTATTTGCAAACATTGCTACAAAAGATAAGTAGCCACTGAGATTGCCAATTACAAAAGGCCAATTGCGGAATAAGGAAAGTTCAATCATAGGATGGGGAACCCGTCTTTCATTGAATACAAATAGTATCAGCATGGTCAGACCCGAAAATAAACCCAACAAAACGGAAGGATTTGACCAACCTAAGTCTGAGCCGCTATTGACCGCTAAAAGCAAACTGATCATTCCGGATGCAAACAGAAGGGCTCCCAAGATATCAAAATTCTCCCGCTCCTTATGGGTTTTATCATTGGGCAGAATCGATTGTGCAATCAAATAACCTAAAATGCCGATCGGAAGGTTAATATAGAAAATCGAACGCCATCCTGCCATACCGATAAGTAGTCCCCCTAGGGCAGGTCCGCTCATACTGCCAAGGGCTACAACGGTACCCGTTAAACCCAGAGCCCTGCCCCGTTCGTTAAAGGGAAAGATGGAGATAATAATAGCTGCACTGTTAGCCATCAGCATGGAAGCCCCTATTGCTTGAAGAACCCTGGTTCCAATCAGAAACCAGATACTCGATGATAATCCGCATAGGGCTGAACCAATAGTAAAAATCACAAAACCCAAAACATATATCTTTTTGCGACCCAGCATATCAGCCAACCTTCCAAAAACGGGCAGCAGACTAGTTATAGCCAGCAAATATGCAGTAACGGTCCATTGCAGCACGGAAAGCTTTGAGTGTAATTGGCCAGATATAGTAGGTAAAGCCACGTTTACAATACTGCTGTCCAGAGTTGACATGAAAGTGCCAATGCTGACGGTGGCTAACACATACCAGCGGTAGTCAGGTGAACTCTTAATATTATCAAACATAACTATATACAGCTAGCATTGAAACTGCATCTCCTTCTATAAATCATCCACCTGGTTATATTAAAATGAGTATAGCTTATGCAGATAAGTTGATCAAATCAAATATATCCCGGTTTACTTCGAAATATTAGGTTTTATTCTACTCCTTTATAGGTAACAGAAACCTTTATTGGGGAATAATGAAAATAAAATTATGCACATCATGAAGATTAGATAAGCTTATATGAAGTGCGGTTTGACCGGATCTCTCCAATTTTTATAGTCTAGGAGCAGATGACCGTATATCTGGAAGATGTGGATAAAGATGGGGTTGCGACTACAGAGGCCTAGAAAATTGATATCGATTGTATGTATCCGAGGTATTGGCGGCTATTCGAGGATTTCTTTTGCCACATGGCTGATGCAATTAATGAGGTTAATCTGTTCAATTGATTTTGACAGGTGTCATCAAACAGTATCCACGAACAAATTTGTTAAAGGATATGCAGACTTATTGGAAATCATTTTTCTTTAATTCGTCAGCTGCATTTCTAAATAAGTCCATCTCATGTTGATTAATAAATTTATCGAAATATTCAAGGGACCGGTTTGTGTTGCCAAAATATTGTACAAACGTTGAAAGGGTTTTCAGTATATTACCGTCCAGGTAATAATGCTCGAGGAATTCTACTTCATATAAATCATCTTCATAGTTATTTGGAATATCATCTACTATAAAGTCCAGTATACGACTAATGAAAACATTTTCATCTTTAGCGTTAGGGTATTCCGTATGTACGAAAAAAAGCAGATATTCCATAAACCTTGGATAATCACAATCCAATAGTTCTGGAATAACTTCTGGTGTGCCATTAACTTGACTAAAGAAGGTTATGATTATATCTTCAGTAACCTGGAAACCAAGCTCTGTGCGAAGATAGTCCTTAACATCTTCATAAGTATAATTTTGGGGAGTATATCTTTGGATTAACCATTTTATACGTCTTTTATTAACCATATCTTAATTATTGCCAATTGCGGTATTTTATAAACACAAGTATAAATAATCTTGGAATTTTTATATTTGTACCTCGAAAATAAATACTAAATATTACTGGCAATCGAATATTAGTTAGTAAAATTAATAGCAGAAAATACAAAGAAGGCAACCTATATTCAAGATTATTGATCTTTTTAAACGGTTTGAATAGGCTCCGTCATCAGAATATATAAGGGACAAATAAATATGGATATCTCGGCTTGGTCTTGTTTAAACTTATAATAGATTGTATTAATCCCTGGTTTAAATAAAAAACTATGGATTACGGTCCACGTTTCGAAAGGGGAGTAAAAGATGCAAAAAACAGTGGTAAGACAATTAGTGAGGGATACGGAGAGATACGCTGAGCAAGAAGTGGAAATATGCGGATGGATTAGAACTAATCGCGATCAGAAATCCTTTGGTTTTATAGCTTTGAATGATGGTACACATTTTAACACGATACAGGTTGTTTATGAAAAAGAGTCATTGTCAAACTTTGAGGAAGTGGCAAAAATCAGGGTTGGATCTGCAGTGAGAGTTAGGGGTATTTTAGTCGAAACACCAGCGAGTAAACAACTCTTTGAAATAAAAGCACTAGAGGTCGTGCTTAAAGGGGATGCCCCTGAAGATTATCCTATTCAACCAAAGAGGCACACTAGAGAATATTTGCGGGAAGTGGCTCATTTGCGTCCGAGAACCAATCTATTTGCAGCAGTTTTTAGAGTTAGATCGCTCCTTGCTTATGCGGTTCATCAGTTCTTTCAAAAGAAAGGTTTTGTATATGTACATACCCCGATCATCACTGCCAGCGACGCTGAAGGTGCTGGCGAAATGTTCAGAATAACAACCTTGGATTCACAAAAGCCTTTGGTTACGGAGGCTGGTGAAGTGGATTTTTCACAAGACTTTTTCGGCCGCAAGACAAATCTTACAGTGAGTGGTCAATTAGAAGCTGAAGCCTTTGCCCTGGCTTTTAAAGATGTATATACTTTTGGACCAACATTCAGAGCTGAAAATTCGAATACGGCACGACATGCTGCAGAATTTTGGATGATTGAGCCTGAAATTGCATTCGCAGATTTACACGACGACATGAAGCTGGCAGAGGACATGGTTAAATTCGTTATAAATTATATATTAGAAAACGCCCAGGAAGAAATGGAGTTCTTTAACGTATTCGTAGATAAAGGCCTGAGAGAACGATTACAAAATATAGTAGAGTCAAGATTTGGACATATGACATATACAGAAGCAGTAAACGCTCTAATAACATCTAAAGAGCAGTTTGAATATCCTGTAAAATGGGGTAATGACCTTAAAACAGAGCATGAAAGATATCTAACTGAGAAACTATTCCAGAAACCTGTTTTTGTAACCGACTACCCTAAAGAAATTAAAGCTTTTTATATGCGGCAGAACGATGATGGCAAAACGGTTGCAGCTATGGATTTATTAGTTCCAGGAGTTGGTGAACTAATAGGAGGAAGTCAGAGAGAAGAGCGAGCAGATGTATTGGAACAAAGAATGTTAGAACTCAAGATGGATAAAAAGGATCTGTGGTGGTATTTAGATCTAAGGAAATATGGCGGTGTCAAGCATGCAGGATTCGGGTTAGGTTTTGAAAGGCTCGTTATGTATGTTACTGGGGTAAGCAATATAAGGGATGTCGTGCCTTTTCCAAGAACAGTCAAATCCTGTGATTTTTAGCCTAATCATTTTTCGGCCATTTACTCTTGTGCCCTTATAACTTCCATTTTACGCAGTTCCCTAACCAGCAAAATTGCAGTTAGGATTGAAGCTATAATATCTGACACAGGTGATGCATACCAAATTCCATTCAGCCCAAGGAAATGGGGAAGTATCAGTAACAATGGGATAAGGAGGATCACCTGACGCATCATACTTAGAACCATAGATATAAGTGCCTTCCCAATTGCCTGAAAAAAGTTGGCACTAGTAATCTGAAAACCAATCACTGGAAGCAATAATAAAAAGATTCGAATACCATGTGTTCCAATATTAATTAAATCTATATCAGAGCTAAAAGAATTCATTAGTTGTGCAGCAAAAACCTCAACTAGAATGAAGCCGCCAGTAACAATGACTGTAGCCCAAATGACTGTCTGCTTGAGTGTTTCTTTAACGCGTTCATACCTTTTAGCACCATAGTTGTATCCGATAATTGGCTGAGCACCCTGATTAATGCCAAATACCGGCATGAGAATAAACATTGTAAGAGTAAAAATAATTCCAAAAGCCCCAATTGCGTTATCTCCACCGTAATGCGCAAGACTCTGGTTATAAATTATGTTAATCACACTAGAAACCAGCTGCATGGAAAACGGTGCCATACCAATGGCGAAAATATCTACAACAAAATGCCAGCGAATTCGGAGATTTTTAAGTCTAAGTTTAAGAATGCTGGTGGGACTTAAAAAATGTAGAATTACCAGAGTTGCTGAAAAGGCTTGTGAGATTACTGTTGCTATAGCAGTTCCAGGCATACCCAGTTTGAAAATGTATACGAAAATATAATCTAAAATAATATTTAAGCATGCGTTAACAAGCATTATGTTCATTGAAATCCTTGGATTACCCTCAGATCGAATAGTGGATCCCAGTCCGAAGCTGATGAACTGAAAAATTGATCCGCATAAAATAATGCTGATGAATTGACGTCCATATGGTAAAATATCGGAGCTAGCTCCAAATTTAGTCAGTAGATAATTTAGGGAAAACAATAAAGCCCCTGAGATCACTATTGCAAAAATGAGACAAAGGGTAAGCGCGTTACCAAGAATATGTTCGGCTTCTTCTTTCTTCTGTTCACCAAGACGAATAGAAATAAGTGAACCTGCTCCAATACCGACCAACATTCCGAAAGCCACAAGTATAAATGAGATTGGCATGGTCACAGACATTCCAGAAATCGCATCTGCTCCTACCATATTCCCTACAAATAAGCGGTTGATGACCATATAAAGTGAGTTTGCCAACGTTCCGATGATAGCTGGCACTGAATATTGCCATAAAAGGTGGGATACCTTTTTTTCTCCTAATTGAAAGGTTCTCTCATCCATTGTTAATTACCTTATCCAATTGATATTTTTCCCGGCATCATCGCACATAATAAATCGATTTAATATTATGTAAATTTTGTCCACAAATACCGCGACATTGGATATTGTATCACTTTTAAATTTAATTATATATAGAGAATTGACGAAATACATAAAATCTAAAGAAGACCAGATAAAAGTTCAATGGAGAAAGATATTATTACCATTCTGTTATAATATTTAATAATGAAGAGCAGTTTGACAATAATAAGCTTTGAGTTCGAACCTTGACTTTTAAGGAGGCTGTAGAAATATGTGGACTAGAAAAATGATTAAGACCAGAGCAAAAGAAGTATTGAAGATTTCATATTGGAAAGCTTTCTTAGTTAGTTTAGTTATAGCTCTGGTAGGGGGGACCAGTGGAAGATCTTACAGTTGGAAATACGGGGATGAACATACAGGAAACATTTCCGGAACATATTCTGGCTCCTTAAGTGATGTTTTGCCATATATCCCTTTTTTTGTAGGGGTTTTTCTTTTAGTAATGGTACTGGTATTATCGTTTAGAATTTTCTTAGGGTATCCCCTGGAAGTAGGTGGAAGACGATATTTTATCCAATCTGCACGGAATAACTTTGATATGAATAATTTAGGATTTGCATTTGAAAAACTAAAGTATTTCGGTGTAATCAAAGGTATGTTGTGGAGGGCTTTTGTTAATTTTTTATGGTTCCTGGTACTGATAATACCTGGTATCATCAAGTATTATGCTTATAGAATGGTTCCTTATATTTTAGCTGATAACCCACAGCTGGATCATAAGCGAGCATTAGAATTAAGTTCAAGAATGACAGATGGTCAAAAGTTTTCAATATTTGTTTTAGATATTTCATTTATTGGCTGGTATCTATTAGGAATGTTAGCCTTTATGGTTGGAATTTTATTTGTGCTGCCTTATCAAAATGCTACTGAGGCTGAGTTATATATAATACTACGAGAAGCTGCGATTAAAGATGGATTCTGTACTGCTGAAGAGTTTTTAATTGATGAATTCGTTTAAAAAAACCCGTGGGATATAAATGCTATATCGAAATTAGATAAGATTTGCTGTATTAATTACTCGTTATCGGTTGAATACACACCTTCATTGGGAAGAGGTTTACTGTCTTTTAGATTATTTATAAAGTCATTTTGCAACCGCTTAATTAGTTCATTATCATAAATAATACTTAATACTTCATAATTTTTCGAAAAACTTAACCGATCCAAATTAGCAGTACCGACAGCAGCTATATCGTTATCAACTATTATAACTTTACTGTGAATAAAACCTCGATCATAGGCCGAGACTTTAATTCTATGCTTTAACAACTTGTTTATGTAGTAAGGCTTGGTAAATTGAGCTATTTTACTATCACTCCTATCCGGGATTATTAGATGTATATCAATACCCCTCTCTGCTGCTCTATATAGTGCCTCAAATCGATCTTCAATTGAAGGAAGAAAAATTAGATATTACCAAAGAATGGCTGCAATCGGGAGAAGTAACCTGGCACAAAGAAGTTATAAAGGAAGATAAGACTGTGGTTGTACCAGTAAGCAGACAGGAACTCGTTATTGAAAAAAATAATGGATCCACGCGATCCTAAGCGGATCGAAAACTCAGAAACAATCCGTATACCTATTATTGAGGAACGTATTGAGATCATTAAACATTCGGTAGTTTTAGAAAATGTGGAAATTTTCAAGCGGGAAGTTAAGGAAATTAACCAAATAAACGAGAATTTAAAAAAAGAAATCCTACATATTCAAACTATAGGGAATCCAACTGTCACTATTATTTCATCAAGCAGTTAAATTAAGGGTACTAAATATTTGAGGATTAAATCCGTTTTAGGACAAAAGCCTATAAAACGGATTTAATTATCATATTCAGAATTAGTGTAGTAAAAGTTAACAGAAGTATGGTACAAATAAGGTGCGAGAGAAGTCTAAGGAAGTAATTAAATATGGATGGAGTTGTAATAGAATGAATCAATCGCAGATAGCTTTACTCAAGACGTTTAATGTCCATAATACTACTCAACATGTACCTATTGAAGAAATATTGAAGAACTTCCCTGATGGTATTCAGGATCTGAAAGTATTATTAGAATCGGGCCTAATTCGGCCATACATTGATGAAAATTATGATCCAGAGGCTGATATCATGGAACAGCTAAAACCTGGGCCTAAACTTACCCAAAAGGGCGTTGACCTATTATTGCGTTTTCGTTTTGTATTATAGAAATAACGTTGTGTTTATATTGTAATTGCCTGGGTGGGGTAATTGCCCAGCTACTTATCGTCGGTTGCTCCGCCATCCCCAAACACCGGTATAGCCTCTCCTAAGAAAGTAGGTTGAGGCTTAAACTTTGTCATCCAGAAATCTTTATTTCTCGCTGCCATTTCTCTAATTTTATAGGCCCCCATTACCTGTCCATAGTCTTGAATATCAGAGGCCACACCATATGCCTCCAGACCCAGTTCTCGCGCTATGAAAACCGCACGGAGGAGATGGTAGTGCTGCGTTACAATAATTACTTTCTTAACCTGGAATATATCTCTGGCTCTGTATAAACTTTCATAAGTGCTAAAACCCGCATGATCCATAAATACATCTTGACCAGGTACGCCTTTGCTTTTAAGGAAGCTTTTCATTGAATTTACTTCATCATATTCTTTGCGCCCATGATCACCACTTACAATTATCTTGGGAACCTTACCTTGTTGATATAATTCATATCCTACAATTACTCGGTCGTTAAGCATGCTCGATAATGTTCCGTCGGGAAAAACATATGCGCCTAAAACAAGAACAGCATCGGCATTTGGAACGTTTTCAGCAGTATATATATTTTTAATCCCTATCTGTTCAACATAGTAATTAACAGCTAGAAAAGCGCCGCCTAGAAAAGCTAATAAAACAAGTACAATGTAGATAACACGCTTTCGGTGTTTACAAAACAATGATTTCACTTTTTGCCCATCATACTTTCTCATATGTTAATTTCCTTTATACTTCTGCTTAGTACGGGCTGCTTTTATGCTCATTTATAGATATTCAGCAGGGAATAAATACCTATTAGCCTATAAACTAACTGTCCCATCTACTCTTAATATTATAGACTATAGTTGTAATTGTAGGAACTCAAGTCGAAAGCAGGGATTTACAATACATGAATTGGAGTGTGACCGAATTGGCAATCCGCAGCGGATTAAATATAGATGCGGAAGAGCTGTGTAGAGGAGCGCTGGAATGGGAACGCAGATTCCACGGCAGATCTGGTAGAACTGCCCATCAGTATATTAACCAGCTAAAACATAAATTATAATTAATGAGGAGGTAAGAAAATGAGGTTTGCACACACCAACATTATTGCAGTTGATTGGAAAAAACTAGCCCAGTTCTATATTGAAGTATTTAAATGCCAGCCGACTTACCCTGAACGGGATCTTTTTGGAGAATGGATTGATAAAGCCACCAACATAAAAAATGTTAGGATCAAAGGTATTCATTTAAGATTACCTGGATATACTGATGGTCCAACATTAGAGATCTTTGAGTATCAATCAAGTAATCTTAGAAATAGCCCGCCAGAAATAAATGGGCAAGGATTTGGACACATTGCTTTTGAAGTTGATTCAGTAGAGGATGTTTTAACTAATCTGCTGGAACATGGCGGAAGCCCGCTTGGAGAAGTAATCAAGAGGGAATACGAAGGTATCGGCACATTAACCATGGTTTATGCCCGGGATCCGGAAGGCAATATAATTGAGATTCAAAATTGGCAAAGGTAGTATGCATAGGCAATAAAGGGAGATAGGAATGTATGTTGGAATTTCTATTCTATCTTATGATTATTAATATTGTAAGCTTCTGCCTATTTGCCTGGGATAAACAACGCTCACGGAAGGGAGCCTGGAGAATTCGGGAGAGGGATTTACTTTTACTAGCAATCCTAGGCGGCTCATTGGGAAGTCTGTTGGGCATGTATACTTTGCAGCATAAAACCCGTCATATTAAATTCAAAGTTGGCATTCCACTTATAGTCCTTCTGCAGGCGGTTTTGCTTTTTTATGTAACCAAGCAGTAGAACACGCTTGCATAGTTATTTGCTTTGCTGCAAAGATGATACATTACCACCAAGAGTGAAGTTTGCCATTATTAATAGCAGCAGATGAAATCTTACACTAAGCGGCAGCACAACAAACTTAACAATAATATATATTATGTAAACATGTTTCTCATAACAGGAATATTCTTTTGAAAGTGGCTTAATATATGGCCAATGTTTAGCCTGGTATATCAAAGATGGAGTTACGTAAAGAGAAATTATATGCAAATTATATACATTAATATTGATGATATTGAAATTATCAGTTAAAGGATATTGAATTTTTTACAGATGATGTTATTATTGAATATAGCAATATTAAGTGCTATTTTTTGAACGGAACAAAGGCGTTCCCGGATTAATTTCGGGAATGCCTTTTTTTCTGAATTTTTTAGGGGGTTTAATTGGAATGGAAAATGTAAAGGTATTATCACCTGAACAACTATTCGGAGAATATGTATTCAATGAAACAGTAATGAGATGTAAGCTATCAAAGGCTACCTACAAAGTACTTAAAAAAACAATCGATTCTGGTGCTCCTCTGGACTCTTCTGTCGCCGACGAGGTTGCCTCAGCTATGAAAGAGTGGGCTATCGATAAAGGTGCCACTCACTTTACCCATTGGTTTCAACCAATGACAGGTATTACCGCTGAAAAACATGACGCCTTCATTTCGCCAACAGGTGACGGCAGGGTTGTAATGGAGTTTTCAGGCAAAGAATTGATAAAGGGCGAGCCGGATGCATCATCGTTCCCTTCCGGGGGATTACGTGAGACGGCAGCAGCCAGAGGTTATACCGCATGGGATTGTACTTCGCCCGCTTTTGTAAAAGAAGGCACGCTTTATATACCTACTGCATTCTTTTCTTATACCGGAGAAATTCTGGACAAAAAGGCTCCACTGCTCAGGAGTGTGGAAGCATTGAGCAAACAGGCTCTCCGTGTGCTCAACGCTCTGGGAAACACAACTTCAAAACAGGTTATGGCTACAGTTGGCCCAGAACAGGAATATTTCTTGATTAACCGTGATCTTTACGATAAACGCCTTGACCTGCTTCTCACCGGTCGTACTCTTTTCGGTGCCAACCCCCCCAAAGGGCAGGAGCTTGAAGACCAGTACTTCGCAAGGCTTCGTACCAAAATAATCAATTTTATGCATGACCTGGACAAAGAGCTTTGGAAACTTGGTATAACCGCAAAAACGAAACATAATGAAGTTGCACCGGCTCAACATGAACTTGCAATTATTTTTGACCCTGCAAGTATTGCTGCAGATCACAACCTTCTCGTTATGGAGTTGATGAGAAAAGTTTCGAAAAGGCACGGGTTAGCTGCTTTGCTTCATGAAAAGCCTTTTGCCGGTATCAATGGAAATGGTAAACATATCAACTGGTCAATGGCAACAGATGATGGTTTGAATCTACTTGAGCCTACTATGAAACCAGCTGAGAATGTTCAGTTTTTAGTATTCCTGGCTGCTATTATCAAGGCTGTTGACGAATATGCTGAGTTGCTCAGGCTCTCCGTCGCAAGCGCAGGAAACGACCACAGACTCGGCGCCAACGAAGCTCCTCCGGCAATTATTTCTATATTTGTAGGAGAAGAGCTTAATGCTATTATTGAAGCAATAGTAAATGGGAATACTTATGAAGATTCAGGACGTATAAAGACAAATCTGGGCGTTTCTTCTCTGCCTATAATTACCGAAGACTCTACAGACAGAAATAGAACTTCTCCATTTGCATTTACAGGCAACAAATTTGAATTCCGTATGTGCGGTTCAGCCAACAACATCGCAGAACCCTGCTTTACTTTAAATACCGTAGTAGCTAAGGAACTCTGTGAAATTGCAGACTCTCTTGAAAAGGCAGAGGATGTTGAATCCGCAGCTAAAAATATAATCAAGGAACTTATCAAAGCACATAAAAGGGTTATCTTCAATGGCAATAACTATTCGGCAGAATGGGTTGAGGAAGCTGCGCGTCGGGGCCTTCCTAACATTGAGAACACCGTGCTCGCTATAAAGGAGCTTAAATCAGAAAAGAGCAAAGCCGTATTTGAACAAATGGGCGTTCTCACCGAAGCAGAAATCGAATCTCGTTATGAAATTCTGCTTGAACACTATTCAAAAACTATTAATGTAGAGGCTTTAACTCTGATTGATATGACTGAAAGGCAATTACTGCCAGCAACACTAGGATATGCCTTGAAACTGTCTGAAATATCAGAAAAAACAGGGATCAATGCTGCTAAAACACGTCTTGAACAAATTATAACCCTTGGCGATAATATGGATAGTAAACTTGCTGCGCTAAAAGACGCAGTAAACACTGCTATTGTTGACTGCCCATTTGAGACTGCTTTGAATTATCGAGAAAAAGTTGTTGGGGCCATGGACGCTGCCCGTGCTGTGATTGACGCAACTGAACCAATAGTTCCTGCAGATATATGGCCTGTCCCTGTATATTGTGACATGCTTTTCAGGGTTTAATTTTAGAAACAACCTACACTTATATAAACTATGAAATTTAATAGCAAACCTGAATAAAGAAGAACCAGCTTTAAGCTGGTTCTTCCCATTTGTGCCATACTTTTCCAGCTCCACGAATTCAATATATTATTTTTAGCGCATATACATACATAGTAAGATAAATCAATTATTTAATTGACTTAAGCTTAAACTCCACATAGTTTGAGAGGAGGATCATTATGGTTGAATTTCAAGATCTGATAAAAAAAGATCGCGAATCCAAGCAACATGAAGCATTTGAAGGGAGTTTTTTAGAATATTTAAATATAGTTAAAAATAATCCGGAATTAACTATCCTGGCTCACGAGCGCATGTACCAACTTATCGTTGGTTGGGGAGTAGAAGCAGTTAAAACTGAGGATAACCAACGTTTGAAGAGAATATATGGGAAAGAGATTATAAAAAAGTATAAATTCTTTGAAAATGAATTTTATGGCATCGACAAAATCATAATGGAAATAGTTCGCTATTTTCATTCTGCAGCAATGCGTGGCGAGGAATCTCGACAGGTCCTTTATATGGTTGGCCCCGTTGGGTCTGGAAAGTCTTCCTTAATGGAAAGCCTGAAAAGGGCTTTAGAACAGCATCCTCCAATATTTGCTCTTAAAGATTGTCCCATGAGAGAAGAGCCGTTGCACTTAATTCCCAAACATCTAAGAGCAGAGTTTTCTGAAATTCTAGGGGTAAAAATCGAAGGTGATTTATGTCCTGCTTGTCGGTATAGGTTGATCCATGATTATAAAGGGGAATATGAAAAGTTTAGAGTAGTAAGCAGTGATTTTTCTATCCGCTCACGCAAAGGTATAGCTGTTGTGCCTCCTGTTGATCCTAACAATCAAGATACATCAGTTCTGGTTGGTTCAGTAGATATATCCAAAATGGATTTGTATCCTGAAGATGATCCAAGAGTTTTGTCTTTAAACGGAGCTTTCAACGCAGGTAATCGAGGACTGGTAGAATTCATTGAGATATTTAAGAATGATGTTGAATACTTGCATACCATACTTACGGCTACACAGGAGAAATCAATTCCCTCACCCGGTAAAAACTCCATGATCTATTTTGATGGCATAATTCTGGCACACTCCAATGAATCTGAATGGAATAAATTCAAATCAGATCATACCAATGAAGCTATATTGGATCGAATAGTAAAAATTGAAGTCCCTTACTGTCTGGAGTTAGACGAAGAGGTCAAAATATATAAAAAAATGCTTAAAAGAAGTAACTTTAGAGCTCATATCGCACCTCATACAATAGAAATGGCTTCTATATTCGCAATCATAAGCCGCCTAACCCGTTCATCCAAAGTGGATATTATTAGTAAAATGCATATTTACAATGGGGAAGAAGTTTTACAAAAGGATGCTACCCAAAGGATTGATATAAAAGAATTAAGAGAAGAAGCCGGAAGAGAAGGATTTAATGGGATTAGTACCCGTTTTATAATGAAAGCTATTGATAATGCATTCTCTGAATCAGAATACGATTGTATAAATCCAATAATTTTATTGGATTCAATAACTAAATCGGTTGTAGCCAGTGATTTTGGCGAGGAGGAAAAGAAAAGGTTACTCGGTTATCTACAGGACGTTGTTAAAAAAGAATACAACCGGATTCTTGAGAAAGAGGTTACTAAAGCCTTCATTCACGGTTATAGGGAACAAGCGGAGACACTTTTTAATAATTATTTAGATCATGCCGAAGCATTTGTGAACAAAGTGAAGATAAAGGATATAAATACTGGTGAGGAGCTAGATCCAGACGAAAAGTTTTTGGAATCAATTGAAGCACAACTGGGTTTAACCGGGAATGCAGCTCGTGGTTTCAGACATGATGTAACAGCATATATGTTTTCACTTTTAAGAAGTAATAAAAAGATTGAATATGGCAGCTATGAACCCCTTAAGGAAGCAATAGAGAAAAAACTTACTTCATCAGTCAAAGAATTATCTCGCATTATTACCCAGGCTAGAGTCAGAGATAGTGAACAAGGCAAGAAATATAATCTAATGATTGAAGAAATGAAAAGCAATGGTTATTGTGAGCATTGCTGCAATGTGATCCTAAAGTATGCAGCAAATAATTTATGGAAGGATTAACAACTGTTGCTGTTAGACATTATTAATATTAAAAGTAGCCTGACTGGGAGTGATGTAATTGGCTATTTTTCGTGATTATGATGGTGGTGGTAGGGATAGAAGCGCCGAAGACCGCAGACGTCACCGGCAGCTGGTGGAGGATTCTATAAAGAGGAATATCGGAAATATAATAGCTGAGGAGAGCATTATTGGTAAAAGCAAGGATAAGATTATAAAGGTTCCCATAAGGGGGCTAAAGGAATACCAATTTATTTTTGGCGAAAATAGTCCGGGTGTAGTACCTGGAACGGGTGACGAAAAGCGCGGTGACAGATTTTCGGGGGGAGCAGGTTCAAACGGGCAGGGTAAAGGTGAGGGAGCAGGCTCAGCAGATGGAGAGGATTATTATGAAACAGAGATAACTCTTGAAGAGCTGATACAATACCTCTTTGAAGATCTGGAGCTTCCTCATATGGAGAGAAAAAAATTCTCCTATATAGAAACAGACAAGACCAACAAACGATGGGGCATTCAAAGAAAAGGGATTCCTCCCCGATTATCCAAGAAACGTTCTATGCAGGAAAGAATTAAAAGACAGAAAACGGTGGAAAGATCATATCGCGAAATGGACATTGAAAGGGAAACTGAACGATTCCCCTTTCGTGAGGAGGACTTGCGATACCACAAAGTTAAAGAGGAGTTGCGTCCGCAGTCCAATGCTGTAGTAATGTGCCTGATGGATAATTCTGGTTCCATGTATCAAAACAAAAAATACCTGGCACGGAGTTTTTTCTTTCTCCTATATCAGTTTGTCAAATATAGATATGTCAATGTTGAACTGGTATTTATTAACCATACTACTACGGCCCAAGAAGTTAATGAAGATGAATTTTTTCATCGAGGTGAATCGGGTGGAACCTTTATTAGCAGTGCATATGAAAAAGCTTTAGAGATAATCCGGGAACGCTATAGTCCAGAGATATGGAATATTTATGCTTTCCATTGCAGTGATGGTGATAATTGGCTAGCGGATACACCAAAAGCTATTGCCCGCGCTATAGAACTTTGTTCAATATGTAATTTGTTTGGGTATGGTGAGATAAATTTATCAATTGGTTCATATTATAACTCAGATACGATCCTAAACAAATTTATAACCAGTATAAAAGCCGATAATTTTGTTGCTGTATCTATTGACAATAAAGAAGATATCTGGATTGCCTTTAAGCAGCTCTTAACCGTTACGGATAAGGAGTGATTAAGCTGGCAGAATACACGATAGCGGATTTAGAATATTACAACCGTATTATTGAGGAAGCCGCAGACAAATTTGGGCTAGATTGTTATCCACAGGAATTTGAAATATGTAATTATGAGGATATGCTTAGCTACGAGGCTTATTCCGGTATGCCTTCGCGGTATCCGCATTGGAGTTTTGGCAAGGCATGGGAGAGAAAAAGGACATTTTATCGCTACAATTTGACTGGTTTACCTTATGAAATGGTGATTAACTCTAATCCTTGTCTGGCATATTTAATGAAAGAGAACACGCTGCTATTGCAGATCCTTACTATTGCGCATGTATACGGACATAACGATTTCTTTAAAAATAACCGCCTTTTTAAAGATGGCACACGTGCGGAATATGCTCCCGAAATGTTTAAATCTCACGCTAACAGAATTAGTGATTATATAGCTGATCCCAGTATTGGATATTCAAGAGTAGAGAGAATTCTTGATGCTGCACACGCTTTACGTTTTCAAGTTTATCGTATTACTAATGAAAAACATTTGTCCCCGGATGAATCGAAAACTTATCTTATGGACAAATATTATCAGTCTAAACAAACTGAAAATATATTATCTAACGGAAATAAGGAAGGAGCACCGGATTGGGATAAAATACCACTAGAGCCAGAAGAGGATATTCTGCTTTTCTTGATGCGGCATGCCCGATTAGCGGAATGGGAGAAAGATATAATTAACATTGTTAGATCAGAAGTACAATATTTTATTCCTCAAATAGAAACCAAAATAATGAATGAGGGATGGGCTAGCTTTTGGCATTATAAAATTCTAAATCACTTAAATTTACCCCAATCCATGCATATCGAGTTTATTAAGAGACATAATCAAGTTATTGCGTCGCACCCAGGTTCGTTGAATCCATATCACCTGGGTTTTAAATTATTTTCCAAACTGGATCGCGAATCAGAAGATAGCCGACGAATATTCGATATTAGAGAACAGGAAAGGGATGTTTCATTCCTCCGCCGGTATCTGGACGAAGAGCTGTGCCGGGAATTAAATCTATTTGAATTTCAGAAAAATCAACATGATTTTTTTGTAAGCGAAGTTTCTGATGAGATGGGATGGAAAAGAGTAAGGGATACGCTGGTTATGAGTGTGGGGATGAATGGTATACCAATTATAAGAGTTAAGGATATAAGTCCGGGAAATGTACTGAATTTGGAACAGGAATGTGATGACCGAGAATTATTGCAGGATTATGCTCATAATACCCTAAAATATACTGCGCGTTTATGGGGAAATAAAGTAAGACTCCGTATTAAAATTAACGGAGTCTATACGATACTAGAATCAGATGGGTACTAATTTAAGTACCTGACAATTATTACTAAATGGCGTAAAAATAACGTATATGGCTGAACTTGGAACTGGCAGAACTAGCCAAATATGCGCTGTAGTACACGTTGAAGGAATGGTTTTTTAGTTGTCGCTTGTTGACTTGGCGCAATCTCTGAGCTCAGTTTGGCTTGTACCACGTCAACATCAGTGGAATAGGGTAGTACAGGTTTTGCGACTGCGTGGACTGGTTTTACCTGCTCGGCGGGATGCATAGTATTCACCCGTTGGGATCTTTTATAATCCGTTTTTACTTCGATCGACCGATCTCTTTTCTTATCATGATGCTGAGAAGGCCTGGTGTGAGAGCGCATGTTTTGATTTTCTCTTAAGTTCGATTCATAAGTGGATTTAGGCGCATTGATCTTTATTGAATTAGCCTGTATCCATTTCGCTATTGAGGATTTATGCTCAATAAAAACAGCCTCCGACGGCAATTCCGCTTCTTCAATCAGAGTCCCAATATGCTCTTCTATCTCATAAAGACTCATAATATCTTCGCCTGTAACCAAAGTGATGGCACGACCTCCGTTCCCGGCTCTCCCGGTACGCCCGATCCTATGTACATAGCTGTCTTTCTCGATTGGAACATCATAGTTGATCACCAGAGACAAATCGTCCACGTGAATACCGCGGGCTGCAACATCTGTGGCTACCAGCAAATGAAATTCTCCCTGTTTGAAACGTTGCAGGGTCTTCAGCCGTTTAACCTGGGGGATGTCTCCGTGCAAGGCCTGAGATGCATACCCCTTTCGGGACAAAAAACTTTGCACCCTGTCGACAGTAATTCGAGTGTTACAGAAAATTACACAACTTTCCGGCTGCTCAGCCAGAAGCAGGCGGTTTAACTGTATACTCTTCTCATTATTAGCTACACGGTAGTATACTTGTTCGGTGGTAGCCACTGTCTTGGTCTGCGACTCAATCTCAATAGTTATCGGACTTCTCATATATTCCCTGCATATTTTATGGATTTCGGCTGGTATGGTAGCTGAAAAAAGCAGAGTCACCCTATCCCTGGGGAGGGTATTGATAATTCTCGCCACCTGATCAAGAAAACCCATGTCCAGCATCCTGTCCGCTTCATCAAGTACCAAAAAACGTATATATTTGGTTTTCAGATTGCCGTGACGAATGTGATCATATACCCGGCCCGGGGTTCCAGTAACAATAGAAACACTTTTGTTAAGGGCCTGAATTTCAACATTTATATTGTGCTGCCCGTATACAGCCGTCGTCTTGTGCTGAAGATGCTTCGCCATTAATTTAATATCGCTGTCTACTTGGACTGCCAGTTCTCGTGTTGGTGTGAGAATCAGAGCTTGGGGTCCCACCGCTTCGGAATCAATCAATTGAAGCATAGGAACGCCAAATACAGCAGTCTTGCCACTGCCCGTTTTAGACATGACGATCAAATCTTCTTGTTTTAGAACATGAGGAATTGCTCTGCTCTGCACCTCTGTAGGATTCTCAAAGCCCATATCTTTTATCGCCTTTAATATGGGAGGCGAAATGCCCAGGTCATTAAAGCTATTTAACATTGTTATCTTCTTTCATTTTTGCTGCATGTTCTAATTGTATCATTTGCTTAGGGTTTGTTCTATACAAGGATAAAGGGGATAGGCATGTCAGCTTTTGGAGCAAGACTGCAGCGAGATCGTAAGGCTTGAGTCATATAGGATAGTATTTTATTTTTTTACAAATTACATTCATGAAAACATTGCTTTAAAATGTAATCGCGGTTAGAATATCAAAGGTAAAATTTTAAGCAAAGGGGATTATGAGGACTTTGGAAGATCAAAACAAAAAAATAAATTGGGCTGGGTTTGTAGAAACAACTATCGTTAATTTTTTTCAAGAAAACGAACTAGAAAAACTCTCACTGGAAGATGGTAAAGGTAACAAAGCTAAATTAAGTAAGCAAAAAGATAATGTAATTAAGGTAGAATACACCTCGACTACGACATTATAAACAATACGATAGGAACACAGCACCCGCTGAAAAGCAGGTGCTTTTCCTATAGCAATAAAATCTTGCATAGAATTAAGCTGCTAAAGTGATATCATTATTTTTAGAGCTGCTTAGGAAGCAATAAGAACAAAGCCTAGTATGGTGCGTGAGGTAGAAAAAATTTGACGAAAAAGTTGTATATCACAGAAAAACCATCGGTTGCGGGCAGCTTTGCCAGCGTGTTAGGTTTGGAAATATCCAAATCCGATAAAGGTCGGGGCTATGCGGAAAATGATAAAGCAATCATAAGCTGGTGCTATGGTCATTTGGTGACCATGGCTTATCCCGAGGTCTACAATACTGCCTATAAGTCATGGCGGGTAGAACATCTACCTATTATTCCACATGAATATAAATATAGAGTCATAGATAATGCAGGAACAAAAAAACAGTTTGAGGTTATAAGGCAACTGATGCATCGTGATGATGTTGATATGATTTACTCCTGTACCGATAGCGGGCGAGAAGGTGAATATATATTCCGCTTAGTCTATCAATTAAGTGAAACGAAAAAACCTGCCAAACGGGTATGGATATCCTCCCAGACTGAAGATGCAGTAAAACGCGGAATTGATGAAGCCAAGGATATATGCGAGTTCGATTCATTGTCCCGGGCGGCCTATTGCAGAGCCAAAGAGGATTGGCTCTTTGGTATGAACTTCAGTAGAATATACACCTGTCAGTATGGCAAGGATTTATCGGCTCGTTTCAAGGAGGAAAAGCGATCGGTAATTGCGATTGGGCGAGTGATGACCTGTGTCCTTGGCTTGGTCGTGGATAGAGAATTGGAAATCAGAAACTTTGTACCCAAGGTACATTATGGAATTATAGCCGGCTTTTTATCTCAAACGAGCAATATTGCCTATAAGGGTAAATGGCAGCCCAAGAAAAAAAGGGGCTCAGAGACAGGCGATAAAATGGGAGAGGAAGAGAAATACCTCAGTCAGGACGATGCCCTGGCGATTATCGATAAGTTGAAGGGTCAAGAAGCTGCCGTAAAAAAAGTAGATGTCAAAGTGAAGAAGGAACCACCTCCTCTGCTTTTTAATCTAGCCGAGCTGCAATCGGAAGCCAACAAAAAATACAAACTTCCAGTAGATAAAACATTAGAGATCGCTCAAAGCCTCTACGAAAAAAAGCTTATATCTTACCCGAGAACAGATAGTCGGGTATTGTCCACGGATATTCTTCAAGAAATACCCAAAGTCCTCAATGGATTGTATAAGAATGTGGCGTTTAAGGACTCTGTCTTTAGAATTAAGGATTTTGGGAAGCTGTCTATTAATAAATCCACCAAGAGGTTTGTGGATGACAGTAAGGTGACTGACCATTATGCTATCATCCCTACCTATATAGCGAGTGAGTTGTCCAGGTTAGACGCAGATAGCCAGAATGTATACAGCATAATTGTTAAAAGGTTTCTGGCCATCTTTTACCCGGCCGCAGAGTATAATACCGTAAAAGTAGAGACAGAAATCAACGGTGAAATCTTTGTAACTAATTCAAGAACGTTAAAAGAGCCAGGCTGGAAAGAGGTCTATGAAGTCACCCCTGCAAAAAATGAAGATGAGATCTCTACCTCACCTATTCATCTGCTCGTTAAAAAAGAAAAGTGTGATACAACGGCCTTGGATTTAGAACAAAAAGAAACGAAGCCTCCCTCCCGATTCTCTGACGCAGCTTTGATTCTGACTATGGAGAAAGCGGGGAAGTATATTGAAAACGAAGAACTCCGGGAGCAGATAAAGACATGCGGCATCGGTACGTCAGCTACACGTTCAGGTATAATTAAGAAGCTCAAGGATATTGGCTATATTAAGATTAACACCAAAACTCAGATTGTTTCACCTGAGCCCAAAGGAGAGGTGATAGTGGAACTGGTCCGCTTGTCAGCCAAGGAACTGTTAAATCCTATCCTGACTGCTAGTTGGGAAAAAGGCTTGTTCATGATTCAGAATAACGAGATCACTGAGGAGGTTTTTCAAGCGAAGTTAAACAGCTACATCACGCGAACAATTGAAAAGGTGAAGAAGAATAGAGCCGCATCGATTCGCAGTTTGCAGACATGATGTATTACAAAGATGTATTTCAATACCCCTGGCGGACAGGGCCTTGGCAAATGCAACCCTGACTATAAAAAAGTGATGTACTCTCCATAGCATTGGCAACCAGCATTCTAGCGGAACCTATCGTTATCTTTGTTCCGGGATATATAGTTCCGGTGCACATAATTTTGCCATTGTGTCCGGAATTGATTGTTTCGACGATTTCGGATAATTCCTCTTTGCTACTTGTAAACAATTCCGTGCATTTGTCATAACTTGATTTTGCGTTATCAAGCATAATTTTCTTTTCGGGTAGCAGACGATTTGCAGACTCATATTCTTTGAGCAAGGAAATAAGAGTTTTTAGACTATGTATTTGCTTTTCTAAACCCGGAAGTTGTTTAACAAGCTCTTGCTGCCTGGCAAAGACAGAAGGATCTATGCCAATCTTTAAATCGGTTTCCAAACCAGTAATGGAACCAATGATATGAGCGGTTATACTCTGACCAGCCATACAGCTTCCGCCTAATATTTTCCCTTTCGAGCCTACTATTGTAAGATTATTACCACACTTAATATTACTATTCATAATAAAATCTGCTGTTATATTTCCCTTCGAAAAAACATTGCAATTTTGGATGAATTTACTAGTTAAGTTTCCTTTGCAGCTTATCTCACTTCCATTAATTCCACCACGCAAAAGTATGTTGCCATCTGCTTTTAGTGTAGCTGAACCTACTGTACCACCTATTTCAATATTGCCCCCAGCCTCAACCATAAAGTTATCTAAAACGGTACCTCCTATTAAAACATTACCGATAAATTTTATATTGCCGGTTGAGTTGTCCACATCTCCGCTTAAGAAAAATGTTTCACTGACACTAATTTTCCCGCCGTTATATTCTACTTGACCATCGATTTTCGAATATATAGCAGTACCATCTTCACTGAGTTCTGTATTCTTGCCCGATAATAAGGGAACCGCTTTACCTCTAATCTGCTTAAGACGCAAACCATTTAGAGCTGTCCCTTCTGAACCATCCGTTGGATGGGTTATTATGCATAAAACTTGCCCTTTTTTCACATTTTTTACAATGCCCAGGTCACGGTAATCAACAGTACCATCTGGTTTTTCCTTGGGCCGATAGTCATTCTCTAAACTAAACTGAAATGTATAAGTGCCATTTATTCCATTTACGGGCTTAATGCCTTCTGCGACTAAATGGTCGGTATTATAGATTGGATGTGCAGCCAGCGATTTGAGTTTTGCAGTTTTCACTCCATAGGTAACCTTCCGCATCGCAAGTGCATCCTCAAAAACCTTATAGGTTGGAGCAGCACCCCCATACATTGGTGGTTCAACACACAAATATGCTTCCATTCTATTGTCCGATATTGATACATGTACAACAGCGTCAATAGGAGAAGGTTTATTTTCACTCATAGGACTTTCCGAGACATTTTCACACTCATTCGGATCATTTAAGAATTCCTTCATAATATATACCTCATTTAATCACTCCAACAAGGTCTTATTCCGATGTTCTATTGAAATGCCGGTCATTGTTACCAGATAATCAATGTACCTCTATTAGATTAATCTGACTATATTTTATTTATCCTATGATTATATATTATACTAAAATATGTAATAGCTTCTATAAAATATTATAATATATAATATTAAATTATAGATATAATTACCCCAACCTACATATCCTGAATATGATTAAGCGGGAAGGGGGAGTGCTCCCCTTTCCATAGGAAGGCTACATACCATCTGCAATTCATTAATGGCTTTATTAATAGATTTTACGATTTATCTCACCTTAGTAAAGGAATAGGAGTAGTTCAGTGATAGCAGGAGGATTGATATTTTATAAATTAATGAAAAACGGCATCAAGAGGGATTAATGTAAAGGCAACAATATGAATTGCAAAATGAGCAGTGCAACAGTTTTTATTTTAAAAGATCTTTAATCTTTACCTCAGGATGGTGATAACGCGAATAGGCTGGTGTTCTTCTGCCGTATTGCATGGCCTCTTGGGGGCACCATTGTATACAGGCCAAACATTGCTCACAGTGATTTTGCCAGCTTAGTTTATTATCGTGCATTATAATATTTTTAGTGGGGCAAAGCTGTATACACAGCCCGCATTGATTGCACCGTTCATCAACCCAGAACTTTCCGCTCATCTCGTGCACATGGGGAAAACTTAATTTATATATCCATGTAAAAACAATTCTTTGCCAGAGAGGTCCTTTCTCTACTGGCATTTTAACTCTGCGGCTAATTAGCTGACCAATGTCAGATATCTTTATACGAGCTGCCGCAAAAAGTTCATTTTGTTTTTCTAATGAACCAGGACCTCCCCATGGGATATAATTGGAAGGCATAACGACCGACCATCCGCTGGATAGGACTAAACCATTGGATTCCATAACCTTATACAATTGCACAAGGGTATTAGATACTTGACCGGCATTGTTCGCTACAGCAAAGATATACTCCGGAGACATTGCCCGCAATTGGTCCAGAAAATCCAAAACCCGTTTGGGTACGCCCCACATATGCACTGGAAAAATCATGCCTATAACTTGAGAGTCAATATTATTCTGGTTAATATCACAATCTACCATCGAGATAATTTCTGTATTACCCAGTTCGCAGGCCAAAGCTCGGGCTATCCATAAAGAATTACCGGTGCCGGAGAAATAGAAAATAGTAGTCTTAGATGTTTGATTAACAGGGGATTTATGCCCAACGCTATGATCATTCTTCATAACTAACTCCTTGAAAGCATTTCTTAAATAGGTAGTCCGTAAGCTTTACAAGTAGAATAACCATAGTTTGTGTCCTGGTCAACAGCTTTAGGGTACGTTAATACTAATATCTACTCCAATCTAATACTGTTTCCCATTGTTCAGGACTTACGGGCAATACAGAAAGTCGCGGGAGTCTTAAAATAAATCAACCAATCATTTTTCAACGAAACAACCTGGGTGAATGAGTAAACGATTATAATATTAGTTAAAACTATAAACATATTAAATAAAGAGGAGAGTTTTCCTTAGAATATGCGCGATTTATTATTAAAACATTTTATTAAAGATTATAAAGATGTCAAAGACCCAAGAGTTCGCGAGCAGTATGGCAAATTAGGCAGTATTGTGGGCATCGTTGTTAATCTGTTTCTCTTTATAATAAAATTTGCAGTTGGCACCTTGTTCCATAGCGTATCTATTACCGGCGATGCCGTAAACAACCTTTCGGATGCCGGATCATCTGTAATAACTTTGGTAAGCTTTAAACTTTCAAATAAGCCGCCCGATAAGGACCATCCATTTGGTCATGCCAGAATAGAATATATTGCTTCTTCTATAGTAGGGTTTGTAATCCTTATAATAGGGTGGGAATTGATAAAAACCTCTATTGCAAAGATATTGCACCCAAATGCTATCGAATTCAGTATAATTACTATCTTTATATTGGTATTTTCAATTTTGGCAAAACTATGGCTGTACCGTCTGAATACAAACCTGGGAAAAAGTATTAATTCCTCTGTAATGCAGGCAACTGCTGCCGACAGCTTATCGGATGTGATGGCTACGTCAGCCGTTTTGGCATCGACCGTTATCAGCCCGCTGATTAAATTGCAATTAGACGGTTACATGGGAGTGGCCGTAGCAATTTTAATTATAATATCAGCAATTAAAATATTGAAAGAAATGCTGGATAGTCTTCTTGGTAAAATGCCTTCTAACGAGTTAATTAATGCGATCATTGATCATGTCCGAAAATACAACGGTGTAGTTGGAATCCATGACCTGGTAGTACACGATTATGGTCCGCACCGTTGTTTTGCATCCGTCCATGTAGAAGTTGATTCCAAGGTCGATGTTCTGGAAAGTCATGACTTAATTGATAATATTGAACGAGATATTGCTGTGGATTTAGGCATTCCGTTAGTTATACATATGGATCCCGTAGTAATTGATGATCCATTTGTAAACGAAATGTACCAACTATCAGAGCAAGTTATTAAAAATATAGATGCTTCTTTATCAACACATGATTTTAGAGTAATAAAAGGTGCTACCCATAGTAATTTGATTTTTGATATAACGGTTCCATTTCATTATGAAAAGAAAGAAAGCCAGCTTGTTGAAGAAATCACCGAAGGAATTAAGAAAATAAATAAGAATCTATACCCGGTAATCACGGTTGACCGTTCTTATGTGGAGTATTCAAATAATTAATAAGATGTTGTAGGAGACTGATGATCGTAAAAGAAGTGGAAGAAGAGGTAACAATAACATATATTATGTCAACCGTTTTTTGGATGCTATAACGAAAAATCATTAAATATTTGTCCTAGATAACTATGTGCGATCCCATTAGCACCTGCCGACGGGCAGATGCTATTTTTGTAACTCGGCTTAATACCTTTTGGAGCAAAAAATTAACTAGAAAGCATATTTGCCATTCAATATACTCCTGAATTTGCCCATTAAAATCTCAAGCTAATAGTAAACCATATAGAATGTAGCTCCTTTATTAAAAAGGGCAGGGGAAATAAAATCTAGTTGGTAAACCACTGGGTAATATACAAGTAATTGTCCTTCTGGTAAATCCCCAAACCAAGATTTGAGAATTGTGTATTGAGAATATTGGCGCGATGCCCGGATGAATTCATAAATGCATCATAGGCCCCTTTTATACTGGTGTTTTTAGCAATGTTTTCTCCAGCTGCAGAGTAGCTGATTCCCAAGCTTTTCATCATATCAAAAGGGCTTCCATAAGTGGGTGAAGTGTGGCTGAAGTAATTATTTACGGCCATATCTTTAGATTTAAGATAAGCTCCATCTGAGAGGGGCTTTGTCAGGGTTAACGGTGCCAGACCATTTGCACTGCGATCAGCATTTATATAACCCAGCATTTCCGTTTGCATGGCTGAAAAGTTATCGCCAGAAGATGTTGACGGAGTATACGGCTTTACATATCTGCCATCCAGACAACCTACGGTGTCATTGCTGTTCTTAACGACATACCAGGTTCCAATCTTGCCGATAACATCCATTACTGTACCCTTAGTAATGGTTTTTATAATTCTATGATTTGTGCTGGCTCCTGTTCTGAAGTTTAATGTACTAGATGTAACCTGCACCTGTTTGACACTGGTTGTAGTAAAGATACCTTCAACTTTGTTGTTAGGAGTGTTTCCAGAATTGTACAGGGGTAAAATAAGGAATGATAAAATTACGATAAATGATAAAATTTTTTTCATAGATTAGTACCTCCTTTCCCCAATTATTATATTATGAACTTTTCGTTTGCTAGCGGTAAATAAAACCATTGACAGCATATACAGAGTCTGAGCTCCCAACAAGTAATGTTTTTTCTCCCGAACTAAGTACTTATTTATTCACTATTTCATCTCATAATTAATACTAATGTCAAATATTAACACCCTAATAATAGAGGGAACTGATACATTTCGTCGAAAATTTTCTATATACAGGTTGTTATGACATATTGACGAGCAATTGCTAATTATGAGAGGAGATAATAAATTAAGGTGAGAAAAGAACATTCAGCTAAGAAGTTATTATTAAGAACAGTTTTAGCAATACTTTCCCTATGTATTGTAATTTCGATTGCAATAGCTGTACAGCGTCCTTTAAAACAAGGGGGAAGCAACAGTGCTGCTGATATAGACAGAACAGGTACCACCATTAGTGCAGTGGTCGAAAATGGCGAAACCATCAGCCCAGCGGCTAGCCAACCGGTAATCGAAGGAGATGCAGCAATACCCACCATTGATCCACCGTCGTCTGGGAATAGAATTCAAGATGTTAAAGTAGACACCCCTTCTAGGGGAGCCAAGACTACATCTGCGGTTGGAAGTCGCAGCGGCGATAATAGTGCCAATTTCTGGCAGAATAGAAGTACATGGCTGCAACCAGTTAAAGGACGGCAGACCGCAGACCCAACCGGCGGAGCCAGATATTTTGGAGCACCCAGAGCAAATGGCCGGGCACATGCTGCCATCGATTTTATTGCACCTGGTGGTACCCTCGTATATGCAATGACTGATGGAAAAGTAATACGTACGAGTTTGTTTTTTCAAAATACAAGTGCAGTAGAAGTGCAAAATACGGATGGAACAATTGCACGATATGGTGAGATTGCACCTGCGGTATCTGTTGGCACAATTGTACATAGGGGTGACGTAATCGGAAAGATTATGACCAACTACGCTGGTACTGCAATGTTGCATTTGGAAATGTATATGGGCACCTCATCCGGATCATTATCGCAAGGCAATAATTCAAGTAATTATAAATATGTAAAAGTTCGCAATTATGAACGCAGGTCTGATTTAATCGATCCAACCGGCGCAATATATCTACCTCTTAAATAGACCTTGAAATAACAAAATGCTTACAAGGTCTCATTCCTTATATTAATACAACTAGGATCATAATGGGTAGATAGGTTAATAGGGGATAGGTACCTTAACCCTATGATGGAGTACAAAACTACAATACACAGCGCTTCACAGGCCCTTTTCTACCTGATGAAGCGCTTAATTTTTAGATATGGAAACGGTAGGGGAGTAACAACAGTAGTGTAACGGGGTCAAAGATAGATAGACGATAACGAAATAAGGTTGTTCAGAAACTATTATCTGTGGCACACATAACATCATCTTGATTTTAAAACCCGTTACGGACAGAATAGAGGAAAACCAGGGTATGGGCTAGTAGTAGGCTTTAAATGCCATCGGCAGTAAGTATGATACATCTATTACTTGAAATATGGTCGTTTAAGAAGACAAACATACGCAAAATAACTTTCAGTATATACGCAACTTACAAGCTCCCAGCCGGATTGACCTAATTCGTTTAATCCCTCAACTAGTTTTACCGGGTCAGTATGGCGTACGGATTTATATTCCCATCTTTGCATGGTATTATCCTCCTGTTATTTATTTTTTGTATTTTAAATTTCCGAAAAGATGCAAAAATCTAATCTGTAATTATATGCGAAACCAAGAATGCTAAAACTTGGGTACCTTGTATAGTAGTCCTTTCTATACTTGACTAAGTAACACTTTTGGACCAATTTATTGATTGTCTAAGTAGAAAACCCGTATATACATCCGGTTTTTCGTACGATTTCCGTATTTTTGATATCAGGTGAGTATCATGGGAATAGGGAAGGAACATTTTGTAAACTAGCAAGCAGCATAGGAGAAGAGAAATTTTTCTGCCTGTTTAGATATAATGTTTCTGTATATAGAAATGACAGGGTGAGACCTTTATGATCTTCTTTGAGAAGGTATGGCGAAGCCCTGCCGTTCGTATAACAGGTATTATGCTAAACTAGCTTGTAAAGGCTTTATTCACGAAATATTTTGCGTATTTTTAGTAAATATTAAGTGATTCTATATGAATTAATAATTAGTTATTAAGGCATTCTAACATTAAAATTAAAAGAAATTTATAGGAGGTATAATGACAAATCAAGTTATTCTTTGGTCTACACTTATTGTTCCCTGGTTAACCCTTTTTTTTATGAAAAGGGAAGATATTAAACGATATATGCCAGCTGCTTTGTTTTCCGTAGTTATATCAACAATACTTGTTGATGCAGGCGTAAGGTTAGGATTTTGGGCTATTCGAGAAACAAGTTTTCCTTTTTATATTATGCTTCCATATATTTATGGTTTATATCCAGTTGCAACAATATGGGTACTTAAGTTCACCAATGGTAGTCTTTTAGTTTATATGATTACTAACGCAATATTGGATTTGGGGTTTTCTTACATTTTCCTAGGGTACTTTATCGCTACCAGAGGTATAGTGGATTTTGGAATTACAAAGTTTCAGGATTGGTTGTTAGCCATTGGACGTGCGATTGTTATTTATATTTATCAGAAATGGCAAGAAAACGAATTACTCCCGGTTAAAGAAAACTTATTAAGCCCAAATCTGCACTCCGCGGTTGCCAAGCCATTCCTGAAGCGCAAACATGATTAGCAAGATAACTAATTTAATCATTAGCATGGTGGCTGCTGGGGGACACATAGGGGACCCAGCACCGCCTTGTAAATATTAATGAACATTTATTCGTGGATGGATGAACAACAGGAAGAAACAAATCGTCTGGCGGTGGCATCTGCCGTTAACTACGGTTCGGGGGCCCCGATGTAAAGGGTAACATCCCTTTATATTGGGTCTGGGCCAGTAGTAGGCTATTAATGCCATCGGCAGCAAGCATTTTAATTTCTTTATTTTGTTTTGGTATGCTTCTTGCTATTACTTGACTAAGTATCATAAAGCGGGAAATTTAATTTAAGTATGTTTTTTAATAATAAAATTTGCATAGATTAATTTATTGTTTACAGCAAGCTACATGAACATTTTGTAAACTAGCCAATGGGTTATTTCTAGGGAGAAGAGATACTTTCTGCTAGTTTACATAATGTTCATTATAGGAAGTTATGAAAATTCAATAAAATTATGGTCAAAGGAACGAAAATATATATATGCTGCCATTCATATAGAATCTCCTGATTCTTGAAATTATCTGACTGCCTTCCTCATTAAGAACTTCACGCTGAAATATCCTAATTTCTTAATTAATTATTCTCTACAATAATTTTGCTGTACTGGAGCATACTGTTATTATTCTTACTACGGAGGTGTAGATATGTACATTTTATATGGTGGTGCTGAACTTTACCTTCCTGGTTCCTCTTCCTTAAAGGATAAGCGACAGACCATTCAAAGCATTATTGCCCGCATTAGGAAACGCTTTAACATTTCTATTTGCGAAGTTGATTTTCATGATCTTTGGCAGCGGTCCACTCTCGGGTATGCAGCCGCATGTGCTTCATATTCTAATGCCAATTTAATAATTGATTCTATAAAAAATACTCTGGAACAATATGAAGATCAGTGTGAGGTTACTAGTTTTAGAAATGAAATTATCAACTATGAATAGCCCATATTCAAAGGGATGAGGAGGTGTGGAATTAATTACATGCTAAATTAAGCAGGTATATTGTAAATAATTGTAGAATCTTGTCTTTACTTACTTTTATTCTAATCGCAATTTATTTAGGAAAGGAATGATATTTAATGCTAAAAGTAAGAAGGCAGGGTTCTAATTTCATATTTAAACTCATTTTAGGAATATTTATTGTCTCTTCTACACTTATGATTCCTCATACCCACGCAGCAGCACAGACAGTTAAGACGGTTGTTGTTGCCAAAGGTACTATATATGCCACTAATTTATATGTAATTAATAGTGGAGTACCAGGTCCCGTGGTTATGATTGTCGGAGGAGTCCATGGGAATGAAACAGCTGGTTATAAAGCAGCTGATCAAGTAAGAAATTATTCTATTAAAAAAGGTATTCTTCTGGTACTTCCTCAGGCCAACAAAAGGGCCGTAGCCGCCCATACTCGGTCTATAGGCGGTGCTGACCTTAACCGGGACTTCCCAACAAGCGCTTCTGATAGTTCTGATAGTACATTGGCTAGAGAGATCTTTAAAATAGTTAAGAGCTACGATGTTGATTGGCTGATGGATATGCATGAAGGTGCCAATTATCAGAGAATTACTTCATCTACATCAGTAGGAGAATCCCTCATTTATTATCCTGATACCCAGACAAAGACTATAGCAACTAGTATCGTAAATACTTTAAATAAGGGTATTTCAACATCATATAAGGACTTCACCTTACTTCGTTATCCTACAGCTGGCAGTTTATCAAAAGCGGCTGCAGTTGTTTGCGGCTCTAATACCTTTATATTTGAAACCTGTTCAAGAGATCCATTATCTACTCGAATAAATTACCAATTAAAAGCCGCAAATATGTTGCTAAGTTACCTTAATATGAAGTAAGTTAAGTTAGAAGGTATGAGTTAACGGGGGCTGGAAGTAGCAATGCGATTAGATCTACTACTTCTTCGGCCCCTATTACTATCTCTAGAAGAAGTCCCAGATGGGGTGCTTCTTAAATTGTTATTATGAGTTGATGTCATAGCAGCACGTCTGGTTCGATTACGTCCTCTAGATGAACCGGTGTCTATGACCGGATCGAGATTTTCGTTTTCATTTTGATTAATATGTGTATGTTGAGTCTTCTTTGATTGGATATTTATTTCCCATGTCTTGCGTATATCTTCATTTTCATTCCAAATGACACCTTTTTTAACCATATCATAGATAATTTGTAGTTCCTCTTTGAAATCATTAAACATTTCCAGTTTTCTGATATCAGACCAAACATCGTCAAAAATTAATCTTAGATATTCTTGATTGCCTTCATAGAAAGCTCTTTGAGCTTCGACTGTAATGAAACAATTTCTCGTCAATTTTAAATAGTTGCTGGCAACTATCTTAGCAAGACATAAAACCGCACTGGCTATTCCTGGAGATACCAACCAGCTTCCCGGAGTTCTATATTCGAAACCCCCATAATCTTTCACCCGAACATCTGCTAAAAATCCATATTTAGTACGTCTCTTAACAGCAGTGACTTGATTTTCAATCAGAAATAGTGGCAATCCGACATAACTATCTAACGCACGTAGAATGTGATTGTTAAAATCAACGTTACTAAAATGAATATGGCCACCAATAGAATATCCACTAAAAGGCCTGCTCCCAGCTAGCAACTTAACATTTCTATAGGGTGCCATTTTGCTTGCCATGCGTAATGCTTCTTTAATATTAGATAATAATTGCCTTGGTGAGTAATCAGGTTTAGGCCTAAGTTCGGCTATTGGTCGATTCTGGCGATTCGGCATTCTGATATTATCACAACCCACTACTCCATCACGAGGGAAAAACTGTGAGGCTGGAATCATTTTCCCATTCCGGGAATTGGATATCATGAATTCAGGATCTGCTCCCATCTTTACTTCCTTTACTACACTATTATTACTAAAGGCTATTACCCTGTCCAATTTTCGAAGCAAGGAAGTGAAGTCCTTTTCTCTTATTTTTGGCGATGTATTTATAGATGTAACTATATTTGCTGCCCTTCCTGTTATAGATATTTTGACCATACCGTAATCAAGACACAACAAATATATTACTCTTTTAGCCAAATCAACTATCTTTATACATTGATATTCTTCAACGTATTTATATGGGGTAGATATTTTTCCGTGCATTCTCTGTTTGATTGAAATAGCTGATCGTTCATAGACTAGTATTTCATATGTCTTTGTAACCTGTTCATCAGGGGATTCATTATATGATATTCCATTGAAATGTAATATTTGTTCTACGTAATGACTATTTAAACTCTTAGATATGGCCTTCGGACTATTTATAATATACTTCTGGTTCGAAGACCCACACTTAACTAAAACATTTAAATATACAGATTCCTCAATACGTACTTCCCGGCAATTGATGATATTTCCCTTTGATTCGAGGAATGATAATACATCCAATGCTGTTTTATTAGATTTGTGAGTAATACCTAAAAACATAACTAATCCCCTCTGCTACTCGTATTTATTAACTAAATATAAGAAATAATCATTCAGGTTGTTCAGATGCCGTCTACGTATATCATTCTCGTCAAAACTAGCTGGTTTGGAATTAACTTCGATTACTTGCATAATTCCCGTCTTATTTATGCCGATATCTATTGATATTATCCCTAGAGATAAAGCCAGGCTTTTTTCCAATACATAAGGTATAACAGAACTGATGTTCATCAACTGCCGATCTAGGTCTTCCTTAATTGCATAATCAAAAACTCTGTTAATTACTTCATTATAATCAGCTTTTGAACCACCATTGGGCACATGAGTTACAAATTTGCCCCTGGCTGCAACTCGTACTCCTACCCCGGTAAATACCCATTTTCCCTTGCCATCTTTTTGTACCTCAGTTCTCAGATCAAATACACTGCCATTGAATGTTGCAAGATCAATACCCTTCTGAATCATGTATTTATCTTCATTATTTATTATTGATTTCAAACACTTGTATAACTGATTTGTTGAATTACAGCGATTCCATTTTGTTTCAGAATCTGCCTGTTGAAATAAATAGCAATTATCAAATCTGTGTTTTATTTTAATGATCCCTTTACCTATACTATTGTTGGTAGGTTTTACAAATAACTCTGGGTATTTTTTAAGTAGACCACCCAGATTATCTTTATTGAATAATTGGGTTTCAGGAACTAAATCTACAGATAAACTATTGTGGCTTAAGGTATTGTGAACCTCCCATTTATTGAGAAAACGTGAATTAAACAAATATATATTAGGGTTCATTTCCAACTTGAACAATAAATCCTGAACTTCTCTTTGGGACTCGTTTTTTCTATAGCTCAAACGGTTATATACAATATCGGGCAGGGGAAACATCGCCCGTACCCATTCACCTTTTTTACTATTCGAATACCAAGTATGGCCGATTACTGTCTCCTTGGCCCAGTTAAAGCCCTGAGGATAGAAAAAGTACATAAATATGCCCTTTTCAGTGGCCGCATCAATCATCTCCCTTTTTAACTTGGAATCTTTCCCTACAGGCAGAGGATGATTGCCACTCGTTTTTGGAGTAATCAGAACTCCTACAATTGCTTTATTCTTCATTGCTTTTATAAAATACGTTTTGGAATAGTTGGAGTCCGATATGTTTTTAGTATTTTTAAGTCTTTTATCCATAGTTCATGATATGAATTATTAATTAGGTAAGTGCAAAATTCCCCATACAATAAACTTGGATAAAAGTTGATATTGATAAAACAAAAGGCCGATTTTCGAATCAGCCTTTTGTAAATTTATTTAATTTAAAACGTTCTCTACAATGTAAATCGTTTGTAATTATACATTAAAACGAAAATGAACGATTTCACCATCTTTAACTACATATTCTTTACCTTCTAAGCGAAATAAGCCTTTTTCTTTTACGGCTGTCATATTGCCTAGTTCCTTGAAGATATCATAATCAACAACTTCGGCCCTTATAAAGCCCCTTTCAATGTCTGAATGTATTTTGCTGGCTGCTTTACGAGCATTCGTACCATTTTCAATGGTCCAAGCTTTAACTTCGTCTTCGCCAACTGTGAAAAAAGAAATAAGACCAAGTCTCTGGTACATAGTACGGCTTATCTTAACCAGACCGGTTTCTGTGATCCCCAGTTCCTCTAAAAACAAGTCTTTCTCATCAGGTTCTAATTCAGCTATTTCTCTTTCGATACTGGCAGCAACTTCTACTATAGGCAGTTGCTGTTCTTGACCATACCGAGCTATTTCATCTCTATGATTATAATCATCATTTTTGATATCGTTTTCATTGAGATTTAAACAAATCAACATGGGTTTGTTTGTGAGAAATTGGTAAGTACTCATTATCTCTTGTTCAGAATCATCGATCTCAACCGATGATATCGGCTTTTCATCACCCAAAGCCTCTCTTAATCTTTCTAAAAGACTTAATTCTTTCAGCATTAAATTTTTCTTCTTATTTTTATTGATTCTTTCGATTCTCTTCTCTATAAGATCTAAATCTGAAAGCAACAATTCATAACTAATAGTTTCAATATCTCTTATAGCATCAATACTATCGTAAATATAGGGTACCGATTCATTATCAAACAGTCTAACTACATGTAATAAGGCATCAGCTTTACGAACTGCATCCAGGAAAAGGCTGGCGCTTTTTTCCGCACCTGGCATTAGCCCAGGTATGTCAATTAATTCAAGCTGTGCATAAGCAATCTTTTTAGGTTTAAAAATACCAGATAAATAATCTATTCTTTCATCCGGTACCCGGGCAATCGCGGTGTTGGTCTTACCCTGGTTGTTGCCCTTATCATAGGTTCCGGTCAATAGTTCAAATAATGTGGTTTTACCAACACCGGGCATACCAATGAGTCCTAGTTGCATAATATCCAATCCTTTCTACCCTGCCAAACTATATGTGGTTTACATAATATATTTTATTGTTACCCATACTAATTTACAAGCTAATCCCCGATACAGATAGAATTATAAATATCCCAGTTACAACTAACCCTATTAGCAAGGTTATGTAAGCACCCTGGTAACTAAACTGGTATAGCTTTTTGGCATTGGAAGCATTAAATACAAACAGAGCTATAGCTAAAACCAGCAATAATATAATAAATTTGGGAGCACCAGAACCTGGAAAGAAGATGCCCAGATATCCAGCGAATATACCTAAGAAAATTAAATTCAATTTATAGTAGAGGTTGAAGAAACGATCTTCATGAATACCTTCCCCTTTTTCGTCAGGAGACATTTTATCCATATCTACGGTTTTTAGAATTTTACCAGTGTTGTTTAGCAGCATTGTAATTAATGCATCATCTGCAGGAGTAATTCCGAATAGGCCTTCTTGTGTCTTAAGATAAATAAAACCGTCCTGTGTATAGGTTGCGAACATCTTAATTGTTCCCAATCCTTTCACACAAAATAAGCCGACCATGTAGCCAGACCATGATACAGAAAGAAGTGGGAATAAGTTAGCTCGACCTTTAACCTCGATGATTTCATTAATTTGGTCCCATTTTATACGTTTTTTGTAGAAACCCCAGTTTATTACTAAAGTATCCTTTTCTATTCTATAACTTAGACTGAATACACCTATTATTAGATAAACGTAAACAATTAGGAATAGATAGGTGGGTACATATAAAAGTATCTTTAACGTACGGTCGCTATCATCCAAAGAATAATTTATACCCCATATGGTAAAGGCAAAGACTAAAAGTCCCAGCAACAATCCCGGCCAACTGCCATAAGCGTTTTTAGGCCTATAATTCATGATTTGAATCCTCCTTTATTACTGTTTAGTTACTAAGCATTACTTGTCACCGAAACTAATACCTATAGCTCTCGCTGTTTCTACCAGATCACTGCTAGGATCAACCTTTTTTAATACTTCTATAGCTTCTTTGATTGGTACGGTAACGATATTCTGGCCCTGCAGACTAACCATTGTTCCATGCTGGCCATTCACTAGTGCCTCTACCGAAGCAACTCCATATCTGGCAGACAGTATTCTATCATATGGTATAGGGGAACCTCCTCTTTGTAAATGCCCTAGAACTGTCACCCTGGTTTCAGTATGAATTAGTTTTTCAATCTCTTGTGCAAGTTGATTTCCAACGCCACCCAGTCTGATAGGATCATGGCTTTCTGGGACAAGTTTCTGAACTACTAAATCTCCGCCTTTGGGGGCTGCCCCTTCTGCCACAACAATAATGCTAAACTTCTTATCATGCCATTGGCGCTGACGGATTTTGTTGGTTATACTTTCTATCTGATATGGTATTTCAGGAATCAAAATTACGTGTGCTCCTCCGGATATACCTGCATGCAGGGCAATCCATCCCGCATACCTTCCCATTACTTCAAGTATCATAACACGATGATGGGATTCTGCGGTAGTATGCAGACGATCCAGTGCCTCCGATGCTGTGTCTACGGCAGTATTAAAGCCAAAAGTTACATCAGTGGCGGATAAATCGTTGTCAATGGTTTTCGGAACAGCTACAATACAAATTCCCTTTTCATAAAATTTGTCAGCTATATGCAGGCTTCCGTCTCCCCCTATAACAATTAGTCCGTCCAACCCCAAGTCATTAAGGTGAGTTATAGCACGATCTGATTGGTCAGAAAACGACTCCTGCCCATCTTTGATGGTTAGATAATTGAATGGATCGTCACGATTACTGCTTCCTAAGATTGTTCCACCCCGGTATCCTATGCCTGAAATTGCTTTTAGATCAAGATGGATGTAATTATTCTCAACCAATCCCTTGAACCCATCCAGAAATCCCACAACTTCCATGTCATACTTACTTATAGCCGATTTGGTAACAGCTCTTATCACCGCATTTAGACCCGGGCAGTCTCCACCTCCGGTTAGTACTCCAATTCTATTAAAATTACCCATAGTCCAACCTCCCTTTATGACAATAAAGATTATTAACATATCTTCCCATTTGAAAAGTAAGGTGGGTCTGTCCCACCTTACTTTATACTGTTTATTAAGTTCGCCAACTATTCCCTTTTCCCTTCAAATTTAAGGTTTTTCTGTTAGTGTTAATGGCTCGGAAAGAGATTTACCTGTTTTAATTTTATCCATCATAATATTATGTTATTTTAAGTTATCGAAACCTGCTAAATGAATTGCATACTGAAGTGGCCGTTTGAAGGTATTACGAACAATTCTCTTAGACAGTTCAGTCTCTGTCGTTTTGCGAGGTTTCGAATTGACTTCAATTAACCAAAAATTACCCTCTCTATCAATTCCAATATCAAGTCCTAATTCTCCATAAATCTTCTGGCTGGCGTTTTCCAGAGTGACCGCAACAGTATGGCAAAGATTTTTCAATTCTTCGTTTTTGGATTCAATCATTTCTTCATTTCCATTAAGAAGTGAACCCAAAACTTTTTTACTTGTTTCTGCTGTGCCTCCCCTGCTAAGGTTGGAGATACTACTTCCCCGAGGTGCAACCCTAATAAACTTTTTGCTTATTTGCCATTCACCCTCGACATTTTTTTGATATATGATACGTATGTCAAATGATGATTTTTGATAAGTAGCGAGATCAATGCCCTGTTGAACGATATAAGGCCTATCTTCCCTGGTAAATCGAGTTTTACGCAAAAGCTCAGCTGAGCTTTTGGCATAGCCCGTATGCTTACCTCTTTTATATATCGTATACTGTAAACTGCCATCTTTTCCAACCATTGCTTTTATTATTCCATTGCCCAGACTTCCATTGCATGGTTTTAGGAAAAGGGTACTATGTCTTATAGTCATATCCTTAAGATTTTTAATATTCAATGATTTTGTTTCTGGTAAATAAGGGATCAGGTCTTCATTGCTGATAAGCAGTTGATGCACCCTCCATTTGTTAAGAAATGAGGGATTAAAATACTTCAAATAAGGTAAGTTCATTAGGTTTTTTTTGGTATTCTTTATTCTAATTTGTGCTTCACCCCTGCGAGTTGAAATACGGTCATATACCACATCAGGAAGAGGAAAAATGGATGATACCCATATTCCTTGTTCCCTGCTCAATTTGCGATAGATGAACCCTCTGACAGTCATATTTGCCCAGTTAATTGAACCGGGGACAAATATATAAAACTGACCAGGCATATTCACACCTATATTACTAAGATATATTAACTCAGCTTGAACGCTTTTAGCATCAAAATCTGGCTGATTGGGCAGATAGCTGGTAAAAACGCCAATTATCGGCCCAATATGGATTATCTCATTTTCGCGATCATAACGTATCTGCAGCTGTTTTCTGCTGCTAAGATTCAAAAATTCAGCCAGTTCAGGGGAGAGTATATAGCTGCTTAGCCCGCCATTTCTAATAACTAAAGTGCTATTTGCTACTTTAACGCCAACTCTGACTTTAACCACTGTTGATATTGGCATATCCAGTTTTTTTATAAGAGAATCTGTCAAATATATCTGTCCAATTATATCCATAGGCAGTTACCCTTCCTTACTAAAGCCGGCTAGGTAATATGCATATAACAATGGCTTCTGAATAGACACCTTACGGGTAGATTGTTCACCAATGAGATTAAAAACTCGCCTGGCCGGTTTCGGGTTAGCTTCTATGAACCAAACTTTTCCTTTTGCATCTATACCAATATCAATTCCTAGTTCGCCTATTGGCAACCTATTTTCTTCGAGAACCTGAATTACTTTTAGGGCTAGGTAGTCTATATCTTGTAGAATTTTCTCTCTCACTAGGTGATCAGAAAAGTACCTGTTTAATACCACCTTTAACCTTTCACCGGTTCCGCCTCCGGATATATTACTGGTAATAGAGCTCTTTTTGCCGATACGAAAAGCCTTGCCTGTTATTGATGATTGCCCGGTATGGTCTTTTTGTACCAAGACTCTAACATCAGCGATATTCCCGTCTACCCTTAATAAATTTATTCCCCGCTGTACAATATAACTCCGGTTTCCCATAATCTTTTTCAGGCGTTGCTGAAGACTGTTAATACTGGCAGCGGTTCCCTGATGAGGCTGGTAGTTCACCTGGTAATAGTATTCATATGACATGGTGTTCTTATTTTTAATAACCTTAATAATATTTCTTCCCTTTGAGCCACTAATGGGCTTTAAATACACTACGCCATATTCGTCTAACATCTGTTTAACCTGCTGGAAGTTATTAATTACTCGAGTATCAGGCAAATATTTACTAAGCCGCAAATCTCGTGATAGATATTTGTGTGTTTGCCATTTACTTCCTATATGCGGAGGGTTAATGAATTTGCATCCCAGGGCTTCCAGCTTATTTCTGATTTTTAGCTTGGAACCATCTCCGGCATTACGAGAGTAAACAACATCTGGTATTGGAAATACCCTTTTCTTCCAAACACCATTTACATTTATGTGGCCTAATATGGTTTTGTTTTGAAAGCTTATGCTGTCAGGGCTAAAAACAAAACAAATTTCTCCTAAAGTTCTCCCAAAAGTGATTAACTCACTGAAAAAGTTGCTCTGGCTTCCAAAGGGACGATTTTTATCGTTGGTATAATTAGCCATGATTCCAATTACTGGACCGATGTGAATATTTCCATTAATATTAGTAATACCATATCTGCCTGAATCGGATAGGTGCAATTGTCTGATTACTTTAGAGTTTAATTCGATATCCCTTTCAGATTGGTTCGAATTGATCATTACGTTAAGTTGTATAAATAGTTTACCTGCAAAAAAGGCAACTTTATACCCTTCTTTCAAACCGAGTACCTTGGATGCTTCATTACTAATCTGTATAGTATCACTACTTAATCTTGAATCTTTCGCTGTCATAACTGTAAATAATCTAGACATTCGTATACCTCCACGTTAAACTCTCATCACTAGAATATGACCTGCTGGGAAGGTATGTGCAAAATTCTTTTGCGACAGCAAATAATATCTTGGATAGTTGAACGGCAAAGATATGAGCGATAAAAGAAGGAAACTCCAGGTGTTTATAGAATAGCCATATTAGCTGCTGCCTGATTGCATTCAACAAGATTTGGCTTTATCAAAATTAGGGAGTAAAAATAACCCGAATAAATCTCTTATGATTTTTATTGAAACCATTTTGGCTGGAGGCTTCACTGTTGAAACTAAGAAATAATCAAAATTTAGTTGGCGAATTAGCTGGTTCAATAGGGGATTTGGGTACTTTCCTCCCCTATGTAATAGGCGCTATTACATTTGCCAGGTTGGACGCTGCCAGTGTCTTTATAATGTTTGGTTTAATGTACATGTTCACTGCTTGGTACTATCGTATACCTGTACCTGTTCAACCAATGAAAGTAATTGGTGCTGCTATAATTGTGCAGAACTTAACCGTTGGGGAAATAGCAGCGTCAGGAATAATGATGGGATTGATTCTATTGATTATCGCATTAACCGGAGTAATAGATAAACTTGCTAACATAACCTCTAAAAGCGTAACTATGGGTATTCAAAGCGGGTTGGGAATAAGTCTGGCACTCTTGGGTATTAAAATGATTCGGAGTGATTGGATATTAGGGCTCGTGATTGTAATGACAATGCTGGTGTTGTTAAAAAACCGCCACTTTCCCGCCTCCATTGTTGCTATAGCAGGCGGGACTGCTCTTGCTTTTGGGATGCATCCAGAACTAAACTTTCCCTCATTAAGCTGGGGTATCAGTTTTCCTCATCTCATATTCCCTACCTGGCATGATTATTACCGAGGATTTTTCCTGGGTTGTCTGCCTCAATTCCCCCTGACTCTTACTAATTCCGTTTTGGTAACTACCGTTCTGGCGCACGAACTATATCCTAATACCTCGGAAAGGGTAAATAATAAAAACCTTTGTCTAACCCTGGGAATTGGTAATCTGATTGGTTCTCCATTCGGGATTATCCCCATGTGCCATGGCAGCGGAGGGTTAGCTGCCCATTATCGTTTCGGGGGACGGACAGGGTACTCCATTGCCTTTATCGGTTTAGTGCTTCTAATCATAGGAATGTTTTTAGGCACATCTGGACTGCAGTTGATGCAAATCATTCCCCAGGCCGTATTGGGCGGAATGCTTTTTTACAGTGGTATAGACCTCATCAGACCTATTATGGTTAAAAATAATAATGATATGTTTGTTTTTGCTGTGGTAGTAGTTCTAAGCGTAGCTGTAAATCCGGCCATCGGTTTTTTAGCTGGTGTTCCTTTGTTTTGGATTTTGCAAAAGGGATGGATATCTATTTAACAAATGATTAATTTTCCTTCCTAAGCCATCCGGCGGGACGATTAGTTGTTCCTATATAGTAATGATCGTTTTTTACTGTAAGACATAATTTTTGGCGAGGATGCCCCAGCACATTTTGTTGAATAACCTCTATCCAATCCGTGCCAACCTCGGTAATAATAGCAACGTGGCCATATTTGGTATTCGTAAATACAATCAGGTCATCAATCTGAGGCTTGACATCACCACCATTTCGATACTGTACTAGTCCCCTGCGATGATTCAATTTTCCCTGGCGTACAGCAGGATCAAAAAAGTCTTTAGCATTACCCATAACATCTGGCATACTGTGACCTTTTGCCTCATAATAAAAACGCTTAACGTATTCCACACACTGCCATTTCTCTCCATAATAATAACCATCTTTACTGTAGTGCTTGCCATAGCATTTCTCATATTCCTTGCCATTATAATGAACCGTAACCCCTTTAAAACTATCTATTTCTCTTCCGACCTTTGGTTCATAAAAATAAATCATCATTTGCAGCAGAATACCCGTAATTAAGATGGCTATAATTCGAATCATCAAATGTTTATTCCGCATTAAACTCTCCCGATGTTTCTATCAACTAGCGCTAATTATTGATATGCAGCGAATCGGATAAAAAGAGCTAATACTAGTTTTATACAGGTATATGCTGACTAAAGGAATTTCACTGTTGCTAATATTCTACCTGGTTGAAATGAAAACTATTTAAATATAGAATAGTATGATTGGAGGTTGGTATTTTTGAAGATTGTTAGTGCTTGCCTGTGCGGCATAAATTGTAAATATAACGGCGGCAATAATTTGAACCCTTATTTTCTTGATTTATTGTCAGTAGGTGAGCTAATTCCGGTTTGTCCAGAACAACTAGGGGGCTTGCCTACTCCAAGGACAGCTTGTGAAATAGCAGGCGGAACTGGGATAGGTGTAATAGATGGTCAGGCTAGAGCCTTAACCCGTGACGGGAGAGACGTTACAGACAGTTTGCTCAAAGGCGCTCAGGAAACCCTGCTCATTGCAATCCAGGCTAGTGCCGATGAAGCTATCCTCCAAAGCCGTAGTCCATCTTGCGGTAATGGCAAGATATATGATGGTACCTTTACCGGTAAATTAATAAATGGGGATGGAGTAACCTCAGCACTGCTAAAGCAACATGGTATACGGGTATGGAATGACCAGGATTATTTACGTGAGAAAGGAGTGTGTACCGGTATTGAAAGCAATTAGTCTTTTTTCCGGTGGTTTGGATTCACAACTGGCAGTTTGCCTAATGAAGGATCAAGGCATTGAAGTGGTGGCTGTAAATTTTGTGACTCCTTTTTTTGGAGCTGATGAACGGTTTAGCAAATCTGCACGTGATTTGGGCATAGAATATCACGAAATAGATATCAGTAAAATATATATGGATGTATTAAAGAACCCCATTTATGGTTATGGTAAAAATTTTAACCCCTGTATTGATTGTCATGGATTCATGTTAAAAAATGCCGGCGATTTTATGCAGGAAATCGGGGCTAGTTTTCTGTTCACCGGTGAGGTCTTAGGCGAAAGGCCCATGAGCCAGAATAAGTCCTCTCTAAATGTGGTTGAAAAGCTATCTGGCTATAAAGGACTTGTCCTCAGACCCCTTTCAGCTCAACTACTTGCCCCTACCATACCTGAAATTGAAGGTTGGGTTGACCGAAGCAAGCTCCTGGACATTAGCGGCAGGGGCCGAAGCCGCCAAATGCAGCTGGCAGATCATTATGGAATTAAAGATTACCCAACCCCCGCTGGAGGTTGTCTTCTCACTCAGGAGAATTATTCTAAACGACTGCGCAAACTTCTATCAATAAAACCAGATGCTTCAGTAGATGAAATGGAGATTTTAAAACTGGGGAGACATTTTTATATCGGAGATGACCTGTTGCTGGTAGTTGGCAGAAATCATAGTGAAAATGAACGGTTGGAAAAATTAGCAGCTGTTGATGATTATCTGCTCAAGGTAGTTGATCGACCTGGACCGCTAGGCCTAATTCGTTCCTTGAGATACCATAATGACGTTGATCTGGATATGCCGGCAGCGATAGTAGCTCGTTATAGTGATGCCCGCGAGTTGCCCAGTGCACAGCTAGTAGTTAACCGAATAGGCAGTGAGCAAACAACGTCTATTACCGTAACACCTTTGCACTCCTCAGAGGTACCACCTACAGTATAATTATGCAAATACCTTAAGATCAATCTGTGCATATATGGCGTGATATCCTTCTTTCGTTGGATGACCGCCATCTGGCAGCAAGAGTTCACTTAGTATATTACCATTGCTGTCAAAAAATGCACCGGCAAAATCTATAACCCTTATGTTATTTTGTTGAGCATAATTCTTTATCCAGTTACGGATTCTTTGCAATAGTCTTTCTATCTCAGGCTCATCAACTGCGGTAGGGGTTCCAAGGATTACTTTTATTCCCTTGTCCCGAGCCTTCTCTGCCATATCCTTAAGATTTAGTGTTATGCGATCAAAACTCTCTCGGCACATTACGTCATTTATCCCACCCATTATTATTACATGGGTGGGATCATATTGTATTACTGAACGGTCAAACCGCTTAAGCATGTCTGACGTGGTGTTGCCATTGATACCTTGGTTAATAAATTCACCTGTCAAAGCATTATCGAGCATTGTGACCCACGAATACTCCGGCCCAAACGGAAATCCCCAGGTTATACTATCCCCAAGACATACTATTTTTATAGTCTCCGATTGCACTTTTTTACTCACTCCTTGAGGTATAGAGGCACAGAATCGTCTCCTTGCCCCTATTTATTTCTTCTCTATTGGGCGATTCCTTCCAGACGTTTTATAGTATCGTTTAATTTATTAATATTATCGCCGTATCCTGCCCAGTCTCCTGCCTTAAGCCTTTCATTGGCTTGATCATAATATTGACGGGCTAATTTAGATAGTTCTTGAACGGTATTCTCAGTAGTATTGGGATTGGTCGATGGAGTAGCGGCAGGAATATTGGCAACCGGTTGACCTGCACCACCAAATAACACCATTAAAGCCTTGTCTAGCGTTTCGTCCATAACCACTTTATTCCCATACGCAGCGATAATTCTCTTGAGTTCAGGCATCTGACTGGTTTGTGCCTGTAGGTAGAGTGGTTCAATGTATAAAATAGAGTTGTTGATAGGAATAACCATAAGATTTCCCCTTAAGGTACTTGATCCTTTTTGATCCCATAGGGTAAGTTGACGTGATATCTCAGTATCCTGATTTATACGTGATTCAATTTGCATTGGGCCATAAACAGTTTCTTGTTTAGGGAATTTGTAAACTAATTTTTTACCATAGTTGCCACCATCCATGCGGGCACACATCCATGCAATCATGTTTGGCCTGCCATTAGGTGAGTAAGGCAGCATAAGAATGTATTCCGCTTTACTCTCACCAGGTAAACGCATCACAACATAATACGGTTCAATCTGTTGTTCTTTACCCCCTACCGTTTCATTAGGTACAACCCAATTATCTTCTTTGCTGAAAAATACACTTGGGTCACTCATATGATAGCTGCTATAAATCTGAGCTTGGATTGAAAATAGGTCTTCAGGATACCTTATATGCGACTTTAGGCCATCTGGCATTTCAGACATAGGCTTATATAATTGGGGAAAAATCTTTTGATAAGTTTGAATAATGGGATCTGAAGCATCTGCAACATAGAAACTCATCTCACCTGTATAAGCATCACAAACTACTTTTACTGAATTCCTGATATAATTGTTACCCGCCTTATCATAAGGTTGGGAGTAAGGGTATTTATCAGAGTAAGTATATGCATCCAGCATCCAATATAACTTGCCGTCCGTATTTACCACCATATATGCATCGCTGTCGTAACCTAAATAAGGTGCTATTTTTTTTGTCCTGTCCAGAATATTCCGGTTTAGCAGGATTTGACTGGAACTATTCACGTCGGAAGAAAGAATCATTTTGTAGTCTTTTAAGGCCCAGCTTAAAAGTAGGCGTCGAGACCACGAGTTAACTTTAATACCATTGTTGCCCTGGTATTGAGAATAGACATTTTGGTTTCCCATAGGATAATCAAATTCTTTTTGATTGGTCCCTACGATGACATAGTCACTAACCTTTTCACCAAAGTAAATCTCCGGTCGACTGACTTTTATATCGGAACTGAACTGTGGTGGTATATCTTTAATTAAAAAGTTAGGAAAACCTTCCTGGGCAACTTCGGTTACCGGACTCATAACCAGACCGTAGCCGTGAGTATACATAAGGCGCTGACTCACCCAGTTTTTGGCAGTATCCGGTAGATTAGCCTGTTCCATTTCACGAGCAGAAAGCATTACTTGCCTATATCTTCCATTAACATTGTAGCGATCAATGTCGACATCATTGAAAAAGTAGTATGGCCGCAGTTCCTGTAAACTTTTGTATGTGGCTTGTAAAGGCTGCCAGTCCCACAAGCGTATATTACCAATAGTATCGCTGTTGTTTTGAATATCGTTCATTGTAAGTTTATTGTCGATTTTAAATTCCTTATTATCTACTTTATCAAGTTCATAAGCCTGTTGGGTAAATTTAATTGCGGCTTCAATGTATGGCTTTTCCTTATTAAATTCATTCGGCTGAACTATAAATTTTTGGATAACCGTAGGAAAGACTCCTCCTAAAATAACTACCAGCACGACCCAAACTCCGATACTGTACAAAATCCAATTAAATCTTTTGATAAAGATGTTAACCAAAATCATAATCGCGACTAGTAGTGCAACTATTAAAAGCACCCGATTAGTCAGCAGACGGGCATAAATATCGGTATAGGTAGCTCCATACACAATTCCATGAGCAGAGAAAAGAATATCATAGGTAGCAAGTTTATATCCCCATGCTTTTAATGCAAATATGGCCGCAATCAAAATGGCCAAGTGGCTTTTTGCAAAGGTAAACTGCTTCCACTCCACCATAAAAAGTTCAGTTGTAGTATTTATCAAGTAGAAAAGTCCTACCATTACAACCGTAAGAACTAGAATTAGCATTAAAGCGCTATAGACAAAATGATAAAAGGACAAATTAAAGAAATAGAAGCCCAGATCACGGTTAAAAACTGGGTCGGTAATACCAAAGGGAACCCGGTGAATAAATTGCTGCACAACAATCCATTGGCTTCCGATAGAGCCGCTTACCATAAAAGCACCCAGTAGGCTGATGGCAGCAAATACCCATTTAGCATTTTTACCCTGTAAAAAACGAGCCCAATAATTCACCTCGGGTCTAAGGTAAATTATTTCCCTGCCATCTTCAGTTTCATCAGGTCTATGAAATTTCGAGCCCATATTTTTATTGCTTAGATATAGATTAAATAAAAAGAACAAAAAAGATATTATGAATATACCAACAACCAGACTGACTTTACTTAATAGTGTAGTAGTAAACACGCTTTCAAAATTAAGGGATTGAAACCACAACCAGTCTATATAGTACGTAGCTAAGCTAGACACAACACTTATTACCCCAAGGATAATCAGAATTTTAATGAAGCTGCCATTCGATTTATTCCCCATTTGCTGCACCCTCCTTATAGACGTCTTTTAATAATGTTTCTTTCCTGAGAGCTGCACACTCGCAATCTTGTTCTAATGGCAGCTCACGCATGGTCTCAAATAACAATTTACCCAATTCATATCCTTCACTATAAAATATCTCGGCTAATTCCTGATGCTGCCAGGGGGTTACAATTCCCTCTGCATAATTCACTACCAGGTAAACTCCGGCATAGCATGCTCCAATCTCTCGTGCCAGGTAAACTTCGGGACACAGGCTCTGTCCGACAATATCAGCACCTGCCATTTTAAACATATTTATCTCGGCCGGGCTCTCAAAATGGCGTCCGTCCGTATTTACATATATACTGCGTTCAAACACTCTCCCCCGCCATTTTTCTTCTCCAACCTTGTACAGTAACTTTCTCATACATGGGCACATTGAATCTCTCATTATGAGTAAATGCCTATCTTCCAGACCAACATCTTTGCGTACTGAAAAGTCTATATAATCATGAGGTATTACCAAATCCCGCGGTTTTAGCAAGTGGTTTACCGCCCCTACCCCGCCTTCAACCAGAACTTTCTTTACACCAGCATTTTTCAACACCCAGAAAACCTGTCGGGAAGCGTCAGCTCGGCTGACACCGCTCCTCCATCCATGCATTCTGCAGCTTATTACTCGTTTGTCACCGTCATCCGTTTTTAGAACTATATACTTAAATTCCGGGCTTATACCAAAGGGTGTAGAAAAAACCATACCTGTATCCTTAACATCTACATAATCCAGACTAATCTCTTCAGGTAAATCGATGCTTAGGGTGCTCGAGCCCCCAATTAATGCAAAGTCAGATTCAGGGATATTCATAAATTAGATACCCTCCTATTCATGCAGGCAGGTTTTCAATAAATTATACTGAGTATCTCTTTGGGCCGGATTTTTGCCAGCTTCGTTTATTAAGCCTATCATTTCTTCCTTCTTCATTTTATATACTACTCCTGCCGAACGAACCACATTTTCCTCAATCATAATGCTTCCCAGGTCATCTGCACCAAAAAACAAGGTAAGCTGTCCCACTCTTTTGCCTTGAGTAACCCAGGAACCTTGAATGTGCTCTATATTATCAAGGTAAAGCCGAGATAGGGCCAAAAACCTTAAATATTCAAGGGTTGATATTTTCCTCCCCAGAAGTTCATTATTACCAGGCTGATATGTCCAGGCAATAAACGCTCTAAAGCCCCCGGTTTCATCCTGTAGTTCCCGCACCTTTTGTAAGTGGTGAAGACGTTGTTCTAATGTATCTACACTGCCCATCATCATAGTAGCCGTACTATGCATGCCAATTTCATGAGCGGTTTTCATCACTTCCAGCCATTGAGCGCTTTTGATTTTGTTGGGGCTGATCTGCGAACGCACATCATCATGAAGCACTTCGGCTCCCCCACCGGGGAGAGAATCCAGGCCCGCAGATTGTAATCGCTGCAGTGTTTCGCGAAGAGATAAACCAGATTGCTTGGCAATGAAAACTATTTCAGGTGCTGTCAGGGAGTGAATTGTAAGCTTATACCTGGATTTTATACTGCGAAACATATCTTCATAAAACTCAATACCAAGCGCATCATTCAGACCGCCCTGTATCATCAATTGGGTAGCCCCTAATTCAATAGCTTCTTCTACCTTGGCAAAAAGGGTATCCTGATCAATAACATAAGCATCTTCATCCTTAGGCTTTCTATAAAACGCACAGAATTTACAAGCACAGGAACATATATTGGTATAATTTATGTTCCTATCTATCACAAAGGTTATTATATTATTAGGGAATCTCTTATCACGAACCTTGTTAGCAGCCTCGGCAATATCCAACAAATCCCCGCTTTTATACAAAGCGAGGAATTCATTTTCGTTCATACGTTGTCCTGAAACAATGTCATCTAATAAATATCTGGTATCCATAATATCATCCTAACCTATATATCTATAATATCGAGCGGAGGAACTTCTTCTATAAGCCCCATCTTTTGTGCTTCTTTATAGTATTCTATCAAGCCCTCCTGCTTTTTCTCATCAAAATCAAATCGCAGGCTGTTGAAATAATCTACTAAATAACTGGCCGGAAATGCTTCCCATTGGGCCGCTTTCCAGGCTACATCTTCGATATGTTCCAGACTGTAATTCATACACTCAACAAAAGTATCTTTAATTATTTTTATCTGTTCAAAATTTCTCTCTGCAAAGTCTTTGCGTATAGCCCAGACTGAAAAAACCATAGGCAGCCCGGTCATATCTTTCCATTCCTGCCCAAGATCATAAACGAAGAGGCGTGGATCCTGGTTATACTTAGCCCGCAGGGCGTCATCACCAATGAGCAGTGCAGCATCAGCTTCCATCAACATTGCGCCTAATTCAGGTGCAGATGAAAAATATTCGGGAGAAAGACCATATTTTCTAGCCATAATGATCCGCAGTAAGGCCTGAGATGTAGCAGATATGTTTGTCAAAGCAATCTTTTTACCACCTAACTTATCGATAGGTATTTTGGAAAACAGATATATACTCTTCACATCACCGTCACAGCTAATTGAAATTTCCGGCATAATAATATAGTTGCGGTAATTACGGGCATAGGCAATAGAAGGGATGGGAGCCAAATCCAGAAGATTGTCTGTCAGCATCCGGTTCAGATCGCTCGGGTTACCTTTAATGAGGTCTACTTCCAGCAAAAACTTTTTTTCAATAAGACCATAAAATAAGGGGAAACAATTGATAAATTGGATATGTCCTACTCGCGGTCGCAAATCTTCCACCACCTGCAAAAATTTGTTTAAGTCCTAATAAACCTGCAGTATATTGTACAGGGTATCTCTTTCTGTTGGGATATATCCGGCTTCTTTTATAAGCCTAATAATATCTTCTTTGCTAATAGCTGTTTTGGTTGTAGCGCCGGCAGCATGCATGATTTTTTCCTCGAAAACCGTACCATCGATATCATCGGCACCAAAGTTAAAAGATATCTGGGCAATGTCGATTCCCAGCATAACCCAGAATGCCTTGATATGTTCAATATTATCCAGCATCAGCCTTGATATCGCCAGGGTCTTAATATCATCAACTGCCGAAGTCCTTTTTATATGATCCAGATGGGTGTTTTCCGGTAAAAACGGTAAGGGTATAAATGCTTGAAATCCTGGATCTGAATCCTGTAAATTGCGTAATGTGATAAAATGGTCTATACGATCCTCAATGGATTCAACATGTCCAAATAACATGGTACAGTTAGTTTTAATTCCAAGTTGATGTGCTGTACGATGTACCTCTAACCACTCCTGGCTCATAGCCTTCTTGGGACATAATTTACGCCGTAGTTCATCGTTTAATATTTCTGCTCCCCCACCTGGCATTGAGCCCAAACCCACATCTTTTAGGGCCTGTAACACTTCCCTGATACTAAGACCGGAAATCTGTGTAAAGTAATATATCTCTACCGCAGTAAAAGCTTGTATGTGAATGTGAGGATAGGCATTATGTAGATCTCTTACTATTCCAACATAATAGTCAAAGGGCATATCCGGATGCATTGCACTAACAATATGAAATTCCGTGATCCCATAATCAACAGCTTGCGCACCATAATCAAACGCTTCCTTAGGAGTCATAAGATAAGAATTCTGGTCATCATGATCAACCCCAAAAGCGCAAAATTCACATCTCGATACACAGATATTAGACAGGTTTATATGTTGGTTTACATTAAAAAAGATGTGCTGACCAGACATTTTTAGTTTTTTATAACGAGCTAGACTTCCAATGGCAATTAAATCACTGGATTCATATAAAAATATACCATCATCTTTTGACAACCTAACATTATTATGAACCTTTTCTGCTATTACCTGCATTTGCTTGTCCATAATTCATCCCCTAATAATTTATTGTAATTAATTATAACAGATTCTTACAGGTAGTTCAGTAATCTGATAATTATCATCTTTTAACATTCACATCAGCATAACAAGCATAAGTTTATTGTCTAAACTTATGCTTGTTTATATTAAATGCTAAGGTTTTGTCGAAGTTGTCTTGATTTTCAATAGACTTTAAGGTGTTTCCATGCCTAACTTTACTATCTTTTCAACCAATTGATCAAAGTTTATACCTGCAGCGCGAGCCGCATCTGGTACCAGACTCATCTCTGTCATACCTGGTATAGTGTTGATCTCTAATACAAAAGGATTTCCTTCTTTATCAATAATAAAGTCTACTCTTGCATATCCCCTGCACCCCAATGACTTATACACTTTTTGGCTTAAATCCGCTATTTTCTCATGTATATGCTTATCAACTCTGGCAGGAATAATGTGGGTACACATTCCCGGAGTATATTTGGATTCAAAGTCATAAAAATCATTTGCCGAGGTTATTTCGATCAGTGGTAATACCTCAGTGGTTTCATTACCAATAACTGTTGAGGTAACCTCAATTCCGTCAATGAATTTTTCCACCAGTACCTCGGAATCATAGTTAAAAGCAGCTTCTATAGATTCTAATATTTTACTTTCTTCTCTAATAATATATGTGCCAATACTTGAACCCTGAGTAGCAGCCTTAATTACCATAGGAAGACCAATATTTCTTATTAATGATTGTATATCTAGCTTCGCAGAAACAAAATCGTGCATTTTTAAAATTGCAAAAGGTGCAGTCGGAATTCCTTCATACAGCAACATTTTCTTGGTTAAAACCTTGTTTATTCCTATTGCACTGCTGGCAACTCCTGAACCAGTATAGGGTATACGAAGTATTTCCAGTAATCCCTGCACGGTTCCATCTTCTCCATCCTTACCATGCAATGTTAGAAAGACAAGATCAGGATTAAATTCTACTATTTTCTGTATTGCAATCCCTTTTAGATCATAAGCATCTGCATCATAGCCCAAATTACTTAATGCGTTAAGTACAGCTGCACCGCTTCTTAATGAAACTTCTCTCTCTTCCGAATATCCTCCCATTAGTACTAATATTTTTGCTTTTTGCATTTAATTTCACCACCTGAATCATTTTATTGATAGATCGGATACATCCTGTTTTTATAAAATACCTTTTTACAGCATACAATTAAATATCTTCCGATTCAACCTGCATAATTATATTGAACCGTTCTGACATTTATGATACAATTTGTTTTGCTGAGTTAATACAGCTTAGGGGAGTAGCTCAATTGGCAGAGCATCGGTCTCCAAAACCGAGGGCTGGGGGTTCGAGACCTCTCTCCCCTGCCACTATAAAAATGAACCGCGCATTTTAGCGCGGTTTTTTTATGGTTTATACTATTTTAAAGTCTTAATTAAAGTGTATGTCCAATTCACTGTAATATATTTTTTACTTCGTCGAGACTATACCCTGGGACGAATTGACCTATATTTTTCATTTGAGTCTGAGCCGGGACATCCCCGGTGATCTTAAACAAGGAGTAAAACTCTGGTAAGTCCATATGCAAGGACTCAGCTGCTTCTCTGATTGTCATTGAGCCCTTTATACTACTGATATCAACTTTAGCATCTTTATCAACTGGATTAACTACCCAGCTTGCTCTTCAGAATGCGTACCGCCAGCTTTTTCTTTGGCGGCATCAAAATCGTAGTCTGGAACTTGCTGAGATATTTCTTTCATAGGTGTATTCTTAGAAACGTTCTCAGGAATACCCATCTTTTCATACATTTCTTTTACAGACATTCCAGTCGCCATAGCAGCTTCCTCTATGGTAAAATATCCTTTAACTTCGGATAGAGGAATAATCTCACCTTCTTTTATTGGTGAAGGGATAGTTTGATAATTACCCGTCGCATCTGCTATAAATATAGTACCAAAAAATATAGCTGCAACTAATATCAGCACGGCTGTAGGCTGAATGGTTCGTCTAAATATTTTACTCTCCAGTGCTCCCTGCTTAGGGCAAGCGATAACACACTCATTGCAGTTTATACACTCTGCGCTATTTATTTTAACTTCCTTTTCAACTTCAATATTAACCGGGCAAACCTTATTACAAACCTGACAATGAATACATATATCATCATTGCGTTCTACCCTGGAAGGACTAATTTTACCGATAATTCCATAGAAGGCACCCATTGGACATAGGTATTTACAGAAAAATCTATCATACATGATGGAACCAATTATAGTTATTGCTAAAAGTATAAATCCTATCATAGCTACGGGCTCATCGGTAAGGTACTCCGCTGCTGCTGATAAGTGTGAATAGGCCACATAGGGATCATAAGGTGACATCCATAGTGTTCCATATAACCAAGCCATTCCAACTGTAATCAACAGTATCCCATATTTTAAATACCGTGCCGGTTTATCGATTGCAGATGGAATCACCAACTTTTTCCGAAATATTTTAACACCCAGCATAGCTGAAAACTCTTGCAAAGCTCCAAACGGGCAAAGCATTCCACAGAAACTTCTCCTGAATATTAACGCCAGCACTATAGTCAAAACCAGTAAAACCACTGTTCCTGAGTATATCTTTTGAATAAAACTGCCCATAAATAATAATGTATATAAACTCTCCAAAGCTCCCAGCGGACATAATGCATGCACTGATGCTGCCTTTCCTGCCCCCAGAACCTGATGCATATAAGATTCATACGTAACATAGACTAATAACCCTAATAAGAGCGAAAGCCTTAACCATTTCGAGACTTTTATCCCTTTCATCCAGACCACCTCTTTAAAAATGTTTATCTATTAAACTCGCCTTAAAAATTATCAGGAGAGTTTTCACTCTCCTGATAAGATCTATTGTATATAATTGATTTAGTTGTTCAGACCTTGTCCTGCTCCCAAGCCGTAACCATTGCATATGCCTGCACCAGCACCAGCACCTCGTCCATTGCCCATTCCATTTCCTTGTCCCATACCTAAACCAGCATTTCTGCCCATTCTGGCATTTCCGGTTCCATCGCAGTTAGCTTGATTATTCTTGATGTTATTGTAAATTGAATCGGCCTGTTCTTGTGTGAGTTTACCATCGGCAACCCGTTGATCAAGTACTATTTTTTTCTGTTCCAGCATCTGGGTTTTGAATTCCTCAAGTTTACCTGCTTCATTGGCGATCGCACCATAAGTCTTACCCTCTGACCGTTCCTGATTTAATGTTTCTACACTCTTACCGGTCAATCCGGCCGCGATGTCTGCAGGCGTCTGGGTGGTCGCGGCATAAACCGCACTGGCTGCTCCCAATACAGCAATTACTGTGAACACCATCACTAATTTCTTGAACCTTTTCATTTTATCCACTCCTTATAAATAGTTTTGTTCGGTTAAGGTTATGATTTGATTATAAGGAGCAATTGTGATAGAAGTATGATAGAAACCAAAAAGATTGGTGAAAAATTATAAGGCTTGCTTTTTTAGTTCAAACCAGAAGGTCGTTATTACATCCTTTGTACTTTCTACTCCATAAGCAGCCCCATGGGCTTCCAGCAACGCCTTAACTATTGCCAGTCCCAAGCCGGTTCCAACCTTATTAGCAGCGGTTCTTTCAGCTTTATAATATCTATCCCATATGTGAGTTATCTCTTCTTCGGGTATTCCGCTTCCAGTATCTGAAACCTCAATCCTTACTTTCTCACAGAGATCAATATTTCTAACCGTTATTGTTCCTCCAGCAGGAGTATGGTTAAACGCATTATTAATCAAGTTATATAATACTTGTTCCACTCGCGCTCCATCAGCTTCCACCTCAGAATAAGCTGAATGCTCCAATATTACGGAAACACCCTTTTGCTTGCTTAATAATTCATATCTTTTCGCTACATTGTCAACTAAATCGTTTATACCTAAGCAGCTTATATTCAATTCAATATTTCCTGACTGCAGTTGAGAAAGGTGTAGAATATCATCTACAACACTGCTGAGGCGTTCAGTTTCCTCAATGATGATTCCCAGCTGCTTTTCCCGTTTATCTGGTGTATTGCCCGTTACATCCCGCAGGGTCTCGGCATATCCTCTGATTAAGCTTAAGGGCGTTCGCAATTCATGGGATACATTAGCAATTAAGTCTTTACGCAGCTTATCTATTTGTGATAGCTGCTGACCCAGGTAATTAATAGTTTGGGTCAGCTGGCCGATTTCATCTTGTCTATTGTTTATTATTCGGGCGGAAAAATCCCCCGCAGCCATTTTCTCAGCGGCCTCTTCTATATCCACTATAGGCCGGGTAAAGCTGCGGGCTAGAAGAAAAGAAATAAGGAGCGCAGCGGCAAGAAGAATCAGCGATATATATAATAGCTGCTGCTGCAGTATGGCTGCAGTATCCTCAACAGGTGCCACCGGAAAGTTGATCATTAAAACTTCTGATAATTTTCCCCCGGTATTTATTGGTAGCCCGATCAATATGAATTTATTGCCAAACCTTGGATGGGTTAAAGATACAGCGGCTTCTTCCCCTGCTAAAGCTGTTTTATAAATCTGATCTCGGCTGTCGTTCCTCATCATCGGCATTTGACCACCCACCCCGGAGGAACCCGTAAGGTACATGGAGTTGCCTTTCGTGTCCAGTAATTCAATGCTCATGTTATTTTCATAAGCTAAAGCATCCATTTTATTCTGGAATTCTTTAGGCTTATTCTCATCGAGTAACTTTGTAATTGACATGGCCTTATCTTTGAGATCATCTATTCTCATTTGGGTATAGAATTTCTCTAGGAATACTATTTGAAAAAGCCATAGAAGAATTAATACCACCAGAACCAGCGTCATCATTCCTGCCCATAATTTAAAGCGTATGCTTTTCATTTTTTACCCCCGGTGTCAAACTTATAGCCTGTACCCCATACGGTTACTATAAACTTTCTATATATTCCCAGAGTTTCTCTCAACATCTTTACGTGAGTATCTATGGTTCTGCTATCACCGATAAAATCATATCCCCATACAGAATCAAGTAATTGTTCGCGGGAAAATACCCGATTGTTATTACGGACTAAAAAAGCCAGCAGTTCATACTCTTTGGGAGTAAGGTTAACCTGCTTGTCGTCAACATAAACATTTCTAGAGTCAAATTCAATCGTTAGGCCTTCAATACTTAGACGCTCACCATGTTCACCAAGCACCGTACTTCTTCTTATGATAGCTTTCATTCGAGCTAGAAGCTCCTTAGGACTGAATGGTTTGACTAAATAATCGTCGACTCCTAATTCAAATGCTAAAAGCTTGTCATATTCTTCTCCTCGAGCTGTTAACATTATAATTGGAACTTGGGATGTCTTGCGTATTTCTTTGCATACACTCCAGCCATCTATTTTGGGCATCATAACGTCCAAAATAATCAGAGCATAATTATTTTGCTGAAAAAGCTTTAATGCTTCACTGCCATCCACAGCCTCAACGACATTGAATTTCTCAAGACTTATATACTCCTTTATAAGATCTCTGATCAATTCTTCATCATCCACAATCAGAATTGTATCATTGTTCAAACTAACCATCCTCTCAAGCCCAACAAAGGGACGTTCTTTTTGTTGGCTAACGGCTAAAATAATATCAACCCCTAACCGGTAAATCGAGAAATCTGTCTGATTTATTGTCTTCCGTGTTGAATAATAATAATCATCATAATTGCAAAGTAAATCCTAACGGTTGATTCCTCGGATAATAACGTGGTAAACTTCACTTTTATTCAGCTCTCTTGATAGCCACATCATAGCATTACTCCTGTTTATTTTCTACAATTATACCAGAGCATAAAAAGAGCCAACAAAAAGAACGTTCGAACGTCCCTTAGTTGGCTCTTGGCTATAAATATTTGATTTTAATTAACTATTATCCGTTACACCCTGCTGGCGTAATCCCTTTAAGCCTCTTTCTCCATTGCCACGTCCTTGATGCATCCCATTATTGCCCTTGGAAAAAGGAATTGCTTTTAAGACTTCATCTGCCTGGGTTTGGGTAATCGTACCGGCAGTAACCAGTTCAGCCAAAGGATTGATCTTATTGGGCTTATTTGCTTTCATATATTCTTGCCGCTGTTCTTTTGTCATATCTTTTACAGATTCCATTTGAGCCTGACGGCTAGCTTGGAAGGTTTCCAACTGATTCAAAATAGCGGCTGATTGATCGTTGCTTATGACATTCTTTTCAACCAGTCCGCTTAAGGCTGTCTTCAGCTTTTCCTGCATCTGTTCCTGCATTTTTGTACGGGTTGCTGTTTTGATAGCATCTACCTGTTCTTGAGTGAGGGTGCCATCTGCAACTAACTGGGTAAAGAGATCAATTCTTGGGGGCTGATTCTGCTCACAATAAGATTTACGTTCTTCTTGGGTCATAGCTTTAATTTTTTCTATCTGGGCCTTTCGGTCTGACTCTAATTGCTTCTCCTTTGCCTGAATTTGATCAGCCTGTGCTTGAGTTAAAGTACCTGCTGATACCAGAGACTCGATAACTGATTGGGTAATTTCAGAATTAATCTTTTGCATTCCTGGCATCTTGGGTCCGTTAATTTTTAGGGCAGAATTGGTTTGGTTTTCTGCAGTGGCATCATCACTGCCGGCCAAAGCAAAACCGCCTCCACCCAGTAACAGACCTCCAATCAATAGTCCCCCTAAGAACTTCATAATCGTTTCTTTTCTATTCATTAGATCCCCTCTTTCTGATAATCTATGTTCCACCTTCGTGGTACATCTTTAGTATCAACCAGCAACATGAAGGTTTAGTGAAGAACTAATGAAGTTTTAAAGTTAATTTAAATCGGTTCCATTTTGTCTAACTCAAACCAAAATTCTACTCCATCTGTTTTATTCAAAAATCCATATTCATTTTGATGTACTTCCATTATGGCTCGCACAATGGATAACCCAAGGCCAGTTCCACCGTAAGCTCTGGTGCGGGCTTTATCTACCTTATAGAAGCTGGTAAATATCTTATCACTCAATTCTTCGGGAATGGGAATACCTGTATTGAAAACAGCAATACGAACTTTATTATCCATACTTACGGCAGTTACCCTTAGTTCTTTGCGATTATCCACATGATTTATGGCATTGTTAATATAATTAACAAATATCTGTTCGATTCGAGCCCGATCCCCGTTAACCAATAAGTTATCTGCTGCATCTTTTAACAGAGAAATATGGTTTTCTTTAAATATGAGATCATATTTGCTGAGCACTTGATTAAGCAGTATTGCGATATTGAAAACTTCTTTTTCCAGGGAAAAATACCCAGCTTCTATCTGGGATAGGTCGAGAAGTTCTCTGACCATTTTATTCATTTTACCAACCTCGTCAGTAATTACATCACAGTAGTAGTTCTTATTTTCCTCATCTTCCACCACATTCACTTTTAAACCCTCTGCATAACCCTGGATCAAAGCAATGGGCGTTTTTAATTCGTGTGATACGTTGGAAATGAATTGTTTGCGCATTTCATCGATTCTGCGTTCGTGTTCAATATCTTCCTGCAGCTTTTGATTAGCGGCCTGCAGCTCTGAAATGGATTTGTCTAACTGATCGGATAACGAGTTTATGCTTTCACCTAATTCTGCCAGTTCATCTTTGCTATCAGAAACATATTTCTGCTTAAAATCCAACTCAGCCATTTTTTGCGCAATAGTATTTAACTCTAGAATAGGACGAGTAAAGCGCCTGGCAAATATATATACAGCCAAACAACCAATCAGAATGGTTAAGAGGCCTGTAAAAAGAAAAAAGCGGTTAGCAATTGCAGCACTAGCCTGAAGTGAAACCAAAGGTGTACTCAATAAGAGATAGTCACCATTATTAAGCATGGATATTACATTTAATAATCCACCTTGTAAGGTTGGATCCTGGCTGACAACAACAACTTTATTCCCCAATTGAAGCTCAGGCAGATAGGCAGTAACAATTGGTATTAACGAATCAGGCTGTCGAATACGCTTGCGCTGAATGGAGTCTGCTCCCGGTAATCCATTATTTCCTATTTCAAGGGAGTAATATTTCATTCCTAGATGCTCGTTTAATATGAGTATGTTTAAGCCGGAAATTCTCTCTAATTTTTCTATTTCCAACGCAAGTTCCTCGACATTACCATTGTATATTTTATTGATATTTTCTGAAGTTGAAATGAGCTGACGCTTATTTTGGTAGATATAATATTTTTCAAGATAACTTGAATTCATAAGCCAAGAAAAGCCCACAAAAAACACGATCAGCAGACTGACCGTAATAAATAATCGAGTTCGAATCGATATTTTCATGACGTTACCTCAAATCTATATCCAACACCCCGTATTGTTTTAATGTACTCACCTTTTGGCCCTAATTTTACACGAATATTTTTAATATGGGCATCAACAGTACGTACATCTCCATAGTAATCATAATTCCAAACCGCATTCAATATTTGCTCACGGCTAAGTGCTCTGCCGGCATGATCTGCCATATATAGCAGTAATTCAAACTCTTTGGGCGTCAGATCAACGGCTTCGTTATCTACGGATATATAATGTGCGTTTTCATCAATTTCCAAACCGCCCAGCGACCTGCGAGGGAGACTATTATTATTATTTTCAGCCCTTCTGAGCAAAGCCTGAACCCTGGCAACCAGCACTCGAGGACTGAATGGTTTCGATATATACTCGTCAGCACCCAAATCAAATCCAAACAGCTCATCAGATTCTTCACCTCTGGCCGTTAGCATGATTATTGGCGCCATTGATTTTTTTCGTATTTCTCTGCAAACGGCCCACCCGTCATATTCAGGCATCATTACATCTAAAATAAGCAAATCTATTTGTCGGGCTGCAAAAATATCTAACGCTTGTTTGCCATTTTGCGCCTCAAAAGTAACATGACCTTCTTTTTTTAAAAAGTCACATACCAATTTTCTCATTCGTTCTTCATCATCAGCAACAATTATATTTTTGCCCATAGATACACCTCATTAATTTAGTACTAGCCTGTGCTTTAGCTACGTTAGATCAAGACTAAAATTATAGACAATTTATACTTATATTATTGTAATCTATTTGTATGAAGAATCTATGAAATTGGTCTATGCTGGGTCATATTATGATATTTTAATAATCCTAGACTAAGCAGTAATCTCTAATATTATACAAATAGACAAAGGAGCATTATAGTTTTTAAACATAAATGCTCCTTTGTCTATTTGTTGTTAATATAGATTAAAGATAATTTTGCGGATTTCTATTTACCCCATTAACTACTACCTCAAAATGAAGGTGTGGCCCAGTACTAGCCCCGGTTGATCCCACGGCTCCAATTCTCTGTCCTGCCTGAACTCTCTGTCCTGCTGTTACGTATATTGCAGACATATGACCATATTTAGTGACTAAACCATTGCCGTGATCAATTTGTACAAAATTGCCGTAACCGCTTTTCCAGCCAGCATAGCTGACTATGCCGCTATTATAGGCAAATATTGGATTACCTTGATTAGCGCCAATATCAATGCCTTTATGGAAAATTTCAGCACCTGTTATTGGATGAATTCTACTTCCGAATAGGCTGGTTATCCTGCCACCCGTTACGACTCTGCTTAAACCTCTTGTTCCACTTCTTGATACTGCTGCTTTCATAGTACCAACATTTACTTTGGCAGGAACAGGTGGTTCGATGACCTTTTTATTCGTAATCTTCTGTTCCGATACATCACCATTTACAATAATAATTTCGTAAGTTACCTCTTGTTTGCCATTTACACCTTCAGATATAGTCTTTTTTTGGGATTCGCTCATAGACGAGTCTTTAATATATTCAATTTCAAAAGGTATATCTTCGACTATAGTATTCTGCAAGTGTATTACTACTTCCAAAACCGGTTTTTCGTCACTTATATATAACTTATCTCCTGGCTTAATACTCATTTCCCTATCTAGTTGGGGATTAAGCTTCTGGATTTCTTGAACTGAAATATTATTGTTAGCTGCAATATTCCATATACTGTCCCCGGATTTCACTTCAATGAAATCTGCTTCTTGAGTCTTGGAATATATTTTTTCTTTAGCCTGTTCCAGACTAATTACTGTACTTGTATTATTATCTTCTTCAACTATTTCCAGTTTAGGTTTAAATTCAATACTTTTTATTTTTGCATTTTTATCGATCTTCTCTGTATATTGATCTTTGTATTCCTCCAGCAACTCCTCAAGTCCTGTTTTGTCCTGTACATAAAACCATGTCTGATTACTTAATCGAACCTTATAACATTTTTCGGATTGGCTGCTATTATTTATGTACCAAAGGGTCATTAACAGTATTGAAACTAATGCGATGCCTGCAAATAATAAACTTCGTTTTCTCATACATAACCTCAAATATTATATTTAGAACTTAAGCTAAAGTCTATATTATTTAACTTCGCTAGAGTGGGCGGTATCCCTTTTGGTACATTATGGACATAGTTACGTTGAGCATTTCTAGTACAACTACAACTTTTATTTTACTAAGGTTGTTCCTTCAAGGTAACAGAGATGCTAAGTGATTGGTTATTACGCAAGATACCCAACTTTACTGTTTGTCCTACCTTCTGTTTCTGGATGTAATCCTGGACTTCTGTTCCACTACTAACCTTATTACCATCAATGCTAATCAAAACATCCATATTTTTTACTCCTGACAGCGCTGCAGGACTGTTGGTCAATACTTTAGCAATTAAAACGCCCTTTGTATTCTGGTCGATTTCTAATTGTGACGCCACCTCCGGGGTTATATCTGCCATGCTTATGCCCAGGTAGGGCCGAATCACTTTGCCGCTTGTCATAAGCTCCTGCATGATGCTCTTAGCGGTATTTATTGGTATAGCAAAGCCTATGCCCTGTCCATCGGTACTTATAGCGGTATTTATGGCAATCACCTGGCCTTGAAGGTTTATAAGGGGGCCGCCGCTATTACCGGGATTTATGGCTGCATCAGTCTGAATCAGGTTTTTATAATTACGGTCTTGAATGGTTATAGGTCTTCCCTTTGCTGATACAACCCCTGTAGTTACGGTATGATCCAGACCTAATGGATTGCCTATAGCGATAACCGGGTCACCGGGACGCATTATATCAGAATCGCCCATTGGAATTGTTGGAAGATTACTTGCATTAATTTTTAATACCGCTAAATCCAATTCATAATCCTCTCCGACCACTGTTGCATTAAACGGATTATCTTTACCTTGTAATGTAACTTTTATATCTTTGGTACCATCTACAACGTGCTGGTTTGTGATAATATATCCGTTAGGATCAATTATAAAACCGGTTCCAGTAGCCTTTTCGATTTGCTGCGGAACATTCCACCCATAGAATCTAAGACTACTTCGACTGTTTGCGGAACTGCCTGATGCTTCGATATAAACAACTGCAGGTCCGACTGAATCTACAACATCTGCCACACTTTTTGTTTCACTTGAAGCTGCATAAGCTGTTTGAATATTTGCTGCATTACTGGCCGGATTAGACTGTTGGTTTACAAAGTACCACCCACCTATAAGAAAACTTATCAGGGCAACAACTAAGTATTTTGCAGCCTGACGTTTCATACGAACACTTCCTTTCTTATCTATTGCTTATAGTCATATCTTAAGTATTCTATTATTTAATATAACAATATAATTAGAATAAATTATGAAGAAACTATGATAATATTGTGAACTTTCATAGTTTCACTAAAAAAACTGGTCATAAGACCAGTTTTCAGAGTGTCAATAAGGACAGACCGAGCAAAAAAGTTCAAGAGCAAGGCATTAATGAAAGTCCGTGATTGAGGCGGTATAAGGTATGGCGACACACCCCTAAGGGGGAATGTCCCCGTATAAAGTACGTTGATTGAACGGACTTTCGTTAATAACGCAGCTATTGGGCTTTTTTGACGGTCTGAAAACTGGTCAAAAAACCAGTTGTAAATAACTTAATATATGTAATTATATATAAGAGCTGTACTTATTTTTGAATCATCGTGACATTAATATTATCTGCCTTTGATCTCTCACTATATATAGTTCTTCCAGGCGAAGCCAGTGAAATATTCTCCTTAGCTAATATATCCATTATTCTAAAATTAATATCCTCTTTTACTGCCATATATTCTTCCCAGTTGGTTGTAGCAGTGAAATAGTAAACAAGTACATCCAGGCTGTTCACATTAATGGTCTCAAGACAGACTAAAATGGTTTCCGGGTTTATATCAGAATGGTTCTTAAGCATATCGCGTATTTCCTGTACGCATTTCTCTATTTTATCTCTGGGGCCAGTATAATCAATACTCAATGTAAACCTCACCCTGCGTTTTCCCATGCGTGAACAGTTGGTTATTGGCTGATTTGCCAGGGTTGAGTTTGGGACTGTAACCAGAGACTGAGTAAATGTTCTAAAACGAGTACTCCGGAATGAGATACTTTCGACCGTACCTTCCACGCTTGGAGTCTGTACCCAGTCACCAATAGAAAAGGGTTTTTCCATTATGATTACAATTCCGCCGAATATATTAGCCAGTGCATCTTTAGCAGCCAGAGCGAAGGCTAGTCCTCCCAGACCTAAACCAGCAATAAATCCATTCACATCATAATTCCACTCATGAGCTACTAAAACTATTGCCATAGACCAAATAATAAATTTAATTATTTTTGAAAAGAAAGGGATTAGAATGCTGTCAATCTTGAGCTTTTCTTTAAACTCTTCCGATAGCACTGAATCAGTTCCAGCCATAACATTGGCACCCCAGGCTAATATTATAATGAGCATAGAGCGAAAAAACTGGGATAAGAATACATCTTGAGCTTGTGACAACGGGAAATACCTCAAAGTAAGATAAAATCCCAGAATTAAGAGCAAAGCCCGTATTGGTTTTTCATAAGCAGCCAATATTTTATCGTCAATTTTTGTGCCGTTTTGGGATATTAAATGTAATACAGCTGGAAATAGGTACCGACTGAATACGATGCTTAAGAACCAAAAAATAATCAGTATGGATACGGGTACAGCAATCCGACTTAATATCGGATTATTAAGATATTTAAATGCATCAGACATATTGTTAATCATTTTGTTCCTCCCTGAGCATGGCTATAACTATCAAAAAGAGGGTTTTTAAACCCTCTCCAGGCCGTTAACAAAAGTGAATCTCCGTGTTATTTCAAAAAGCCCGTTCAATCAACGTACTTTTGTACGCCTCAATCACGGGCTCTTCTCATGCCTTGATCTTCACTCCTGTGACCAGCCTGACAGATTACAGAAATACTATTTCTCTTTGTCTTCTTTATCCTTTTTGGCTTTAGCTACTATCTTTTCTGCATCCTGGGCAGGCACTTCTTCGTAATGGTCCATTTCCATCCGGAACTTACCTCGTCCCTGAGTAATGGATTTTAGGTCGATGGTGTACCGGCTCATTTCCGCGAGTGGAACCTGGGCTTTAACAATCTGTTTTTTACCAGATGGTTCCATCCCCATAACCCGGCCTCTTTTACTGTTCAGATCTCCGATTATATCGCCCATATAAGAATCAGGAATTTCCACCTCTACATTAACGATTGGCTCTAACAGCACCGGTTTAGCAGTTTCTACTCCCTTCTTAAAAGCGAGTTTTGCGGCCATTTTAAATGCCATTTCTGAGGAGTCAACGGAATGATAGGAACCGTCATATAAAGTAGCTTTTATCCTGGTAACCGGATAACCTGCCAAGACTCCTTCATCCAATGCTTCCAGGAGCCCTTTTTCAACGGCCGGGAAGAAGTTACGCGGTACCGCACCACCGAATACGTTTTCTTCGAACTTAAAGTCTTCTTCATCATTAGGTTCAAATTTAATCCAAACATGACCGTATTGACCGTGACCACCACTTTGCTTTTTGTGTTTGCCTTCAACCTGTACAGTAGTTTTAATGGTTTCCCTATATGGTATTCTCATTTCCTTAGTAATAACGTCAACTCCAAATTTACGGGCCAGCTTGTCCGTTATTATATCCATATGGGTATCGCCCATTGTTCTCATAATTGTCTGGTGGGTTTCTGCATTCTTTTCAACGGTTATAGTTGGATCCTCTTCTAATAATCTCTGCAGGGCTCCACTTAGCTTATCTTCGTCACCCTTGCTCTTGGGTTCAATGGCCATACTTAAGGTTGGGGTTGGGAATTTTATCGGTTCAATTAATACAGGATTTGATTTAACGGTTAAATTGTCTGATGTATTGGTTACCGCTAGTTTTGCAACTGCTGCAATATCTCCAGCATTCAGCTCAGGTACTGATGATTGTTCCTTTCCGGTCATTACTAGAAGCTGGGCAATCTTTTCATCCTTTTCTTTGTTTGCATTATAAACAACACTATCCGCCTTCATTTTACCGGTGAAAATACGGAACATCGTTAAACGTCCTATATAGGGATCAGCAATTGTTTTAAATACTTGAGCACTTAGAGGTAATTTTTCTATATCCTTGTCTTTCACCATGTGGTTACGGTCCGGTGTAGGAGAACATTCGGCGATGAAATCCATAAGCGGTTGTATACCCATATTTTTAAGCGTAGATCCGCAGAATACGAATACAGCCGTTCCCGAAGAAGCCGCTTCCTTTACTCCCTGCAGTATCTCAGCATCGCTTAATTCTTCTCCGTCAAGATACCTGGTAAGTAGTTCATCATTGGCTTCGGCTGCTGCTTCGATTAGTTCCATTTTATACATTTCAACATCATCCATCATATCCGCAGGAATATCGGCTACAGTCATCTTGCCAGTCCCTGCCTCAAATAGATAAGCCTTCATTCTAAGTAAATCCACTACTCCTTTAAAGCTGTCCTCTGCTCCGATAGGGAGCTGCAGAGGTACTACGGTGTCCGAAAAGGTGGATTTTATCTCACTCAACACTTTATTAAAATCAGCATTTTCACGATCCATTTTATTGATAAAGGCTATTTTCGGAATATCAGGATTCTCGTCCCATATTATCTGAGTCTGAACTTCAACCCCTGCAGTAGCGGAAAACATTAGTAACATGCTATCAACTACCTGCAGTGCTCCGCACACCTCAAAGTAGAAGTCAGCATATCCAGGCGTATCAAGTACGTTTATTTTACAGTTGTTATGTTCACAGGGAATCAGAGCCGTACTAATGGTTATTTTCTTCTTAATTTCTTCAGGCAGGAAGTCGGCTACCGTATTACCGTCATCTACCTTTCCCATCCTCTTGATCACCCCGGTATTATAAATCATGGCTTCTGCCAAT
>Ga0074193_1000464_pt1 | contig 67908 bp, 55 predicted proteins | sample EPASupsiteHSE605_FD_64523 | JGI IMG/M metagenome (GOLD analysis project Ga0074193, IMG submission 64523) | Bioremediated contaminated groundwater from EPA Superfund site, New Mexico - Sample HSE6-05 | ecosystem: Environmental > Aquatic > Deep subsurface > Groundwater > Contaminated ...
CCCAGCCAAGATAAACTACAAATAGACCTGTCACTTCTTATAGGCAATCGCCGTGGCTAGGCTATAGGGTTGAGTGGCTTTACGAAGGACGCAAGCGAAACCCTATAGCCTAGCCACGGCAGACTATCAATACAGCTATCACTCTCTTACCGCGATACACTATTATTGCTGAAATGAAACTCCCATAATACTCATTACTTTCTTAGCAACATCCGTATTATCATAATAACCTCTAAATAGATCACTACCTATCCCTTGTGCATATACAGGCAATGCCACACCAGTATGTGCATAAGTAGTCCAACCAATTCCGGCTTTTTGATTTAAAATATGAGTCACGGTCACAGAGAATGGTTCATAACCCCCATACAATAAGTATGCTTGCTCATCTTTGATTCTCTTTTTCGGCTCTATCATACTTGCTGCTAACGATTCTTGCAAGCGACCTTTTTCAAAATCACTGAACTCTGTAAGACCAAATTTTTCAGCAAGAACTGGTAACCAGTCTTCTAAAACAGCACCATTGGCACCAACTGTTTCCCGATACTGTTTAATGGCCTTATCAAATTCTTCAAACGACAAACTCTGATTGCCGATTTTACTAAATGCTGTAGTATATTTTGTACCAGCAAATCCTACTGTCATACCACCAGTTTCATGATCTCCGGTAACCACAATCAATGTTTCATCTGGATGTAGAGCATAAAATTTAAGAGCTTCTAAAATGGCATTATCAAAGGCCATGACATCACGCACCGTAGTCGCAGCATCATTAGCATGACAAGCCCAATCGATTTTCCCGCCCTCTACCATCATAAAAAAGCCATTCGAATTATCTAGCATTTCAATACCTTTTTTTGTATAATCTGCTAATGAGGTTTTACTCTGGCGATCGATATCATACTGCATCGCTGATTCTGCAGCAAGATCGGTTCGAAAGGCAATGACCTTGCCATCATTTTTAGTCAAATTCATCATCATATCCGGATCATTAACCACTTTGTAACCTTTTTCTTTCGCAACATCTAATACATTGGTTTTATCTTTTTTCTTGCCTGTAGGTTGTAATAAACCACCACCTGCAAAATAATCAAATCCACTATTTGCCATATCGATTCCAATTTCATAGAAATCATTCCGACTTTTCTCATGAGCATAAAACGAGGCAGGAGTCGCATGATCTAAAGATACACTCGAAATAATGCCGACTTTCATTCCCTTTTCTTTTGCCATTTCTGCCATGGTTTTAAATTTAATCTTTTTCGTTGGGTCTACCCCTACTATATCATTATCCGTTTTATGTCCAGTGGCTAATGCGGTACCAGCCGCCGCTGAATCGGTGATAAACGAATTAGCAGACTGCGTTGTTTGCATCCCTAAATTAGGAAATGATGTGAAACTCAATTTCTCCCGATTCATTGGGTTGGTGCTACTAAGAGTGCCTTTGAAAATTTCAGTAGAAGTAACCTGGGGCATAGCCATACCATCACCGATGAAAACAAATACATATTTGGCCGGCTTACCATAATAACCGTTATCAATGCCAGCATGGACGGTTGACTGTTTTGGTAATGCGGATAGAATCATCATTGCAAACATTGCGATAATCACTAAGGAACCACTTAACCATTTTAACTTGTTATTCACTTTTTTCCCTCCTATATTTCCCTTTCCTTATTTATTATATTGGATAAATATTACGCTATTATTATCAGTATATTAACATTTTATTAATTTATAAATTTTTAGAGGTACCCAAATATAGATAAACTCCTGCACTGTTTGCTAGTGAAACCGCAAACTAATGCAGGAGTTTTCTCATGATCAAATGATGTAGTTTAGTGTTTATCAGCCAGTTCTAACAGTTGGTGACTCACCCGACGGAGTCCTTCTATCATTTGTGCAATACTTTCTGTTGACTTAGCCTGTTCTTGTAAAATACTTCCATTCTTCTCTACACCAATAATTACTTTGTTAACCGATTCTTTTAATTGGTTCAGCTGATGTTCTATCGCAGTAGCCGATTGACCACTGTCGCCTGAAAGTTTTCTCACTTCTTCAGCTACAACCGAAAATCCCCTACCATGTTCTCCGGCACGAGCAGCTTCAATTGCTGCATTAAGTCCCAGAAGATTGGTCTGACTTGCTATTTTGCGAATGGCTCCTAATATTTGCTCAGTACTATTAATACCAGCAGTCGCTTCTTTTGACATTGCGATAGACTCTAGACCAATCTCTGCAAATTGTTTTGATGATTGAGTCAGCTCGGTAGTCGCAAGAGAAGTTTTCTCGATCGCATCGGATATATCATTCACGCAAATTCGCACTTGATCTGCTAGTTCCTGTTTGTGAAGATTACCAACAATCCAGCCAGATGCTAGCTGAGCAATAGGTTCAACAATTCTAATTTCTCCAGCAATCCCAAATGTACCAATGATGGCTTGTCCATCCTTAATAGCAAGATTTACCCCCGCCTTTATGGTTCCTCCTGACTTCACTACATCTTCATCTGTAACTACAATGCGCTCGATACATTTTTCTTGCATATTTTTTGATCCTGTATGTAATATTCCAACCCGACTACGAGCAGAATCAGCAATAATCGTTCCCGTAGTATCACAAACAATGGTATGGTATGTTGTTCTTTCATATATAAAATCAACAATATTGGTAGCAATTTTTTTATCAATTATCATGGCTTCATCTCTCCCTGCTTATTTAATATTATGTTATGATTTTCACTTTGTTTATATTGAGGAGTTGATATATTTTGCAATTGTGATAAAAACATACCAACGAACATAATGATACATCCTAACAATTCTCGCATTTCCAATTGTTCATTTAAAATCAGCCATCCACCAATCGTAGCAAAAACCGTTTCCATACTAAGAATAATAGCGGCATGAGAGGGCTGAGCATGTTTTTGTCCTATCACCTGCAACGTATAGGCAATTCCAACAGAACAAATCCCACCATAAAGAATTGGCACTATAGCCTGCCAAAGAGTGACCATATGAATCGTTTCTATACATAAGGCCGTGACTAAACTGAGCATTGAACAGACTATAAATTGAAAAAAGGACAACTGCAATACATTTACTCTCCTTGAAAAACGGTCAATTAATAAAATATGTATCGTCCAGAAAAAAGCTCCGATTAACTCCAAACCTTCTCCATATGAAATAGAAAAACTATCTTTTACACAAAGAAGATATAACCCTATGATCGCAATCGTCGAACCAAGCCATGTACTGATAGAAATGTACTGCTTTAAAAAAATTCCAACCATCGGTACAAGTATAATATACAAACAAGTGATAAAAGCAGCCTTTCCAGCTGTCGTATATAATAGGCCTATTTGTTGTAATGAGGCCCCGAAAAACAAAACGCTTCCAGCCAATAAACCTGCACCCATAACATTTTTTAATTCATTATCCGTATTTCTTTTATGCTGAGACTCTTTTTTAGAATAAAGGATCAATGGAAGCAACGAAAGAGCACCTAAAGCAAATCTGACACCATTGAAAGTGAAAGGCCCCACATATTCCATTCCTACTCGTTGCGCTACAAAAGCGAAGCCCCATATCATCGCTGCCAATAAAAGTAATAGATTTGATTTAAATACACTCACAAATAACGCTCGCTTTACTGAACATTTCTCTACATTTAATCTACAAATTACTTCATGATTTTGCTTCTTTATATTATCTATAACTTCGCGAAAAAAATATAAACTCCTTCTATAAGATATTTACTTCGCTGCCAACTCTTGATAAATTTTATATTTTTCTGTAGCTGCTTTTTCTGCTGCGGTAAATAATTCTTCTGCCTCTTCTGGAAAACTTCTCAGTAGTGATGAATATCGGACTTCGCCCATTAAGAAATCTCTGAAACTGCCTATTGGCTCTTTTGAATCTAGTATGAACGGATTTTCCCCCTTATCCTTAAGAACAGGGTTATATCGGTACAAATGCCAATAACCTGCTTCTACTGCATCTTTTTCTTCCAGCTGCGTACAACCCATGCCTTTCGCCAATCCATGGCTAATACATGGCGCATAGGCGATCACTAGTGATGGGCCTTTGAACTGTTCTGCTTCTTGCAATGCTTTAATTAATTGTGCCTGATTGGCGCCCATAGCAACCTGAGCTACATATGCACAACCATATGTCATTGCCAGCATACCAAGGTCTTTTTTGTGAAATTTGTGACCCGAGACAGCAAATTGAGCAACCGCTCCCATAGGGGTAGCCTTGGAAGCTTGTCCCCCTGTATTCGAATACACTTCTGTATCCACAACTAAAATATTCACATCTTCTCCAGATGCCAGTACATGATCCAAACCACCATAACCAATATCATAAGCCCAGCCGTCGCCACCATACATCCACATCGATTTTTTTACAAGGTGTTCTTTATTGTTTACTATATATTCTTTTAGTGATAATTCTTCACCTGTAAAAGCCATCGATGCTAGCAACTGTACTAAAGAATTACTAATGGCTTTACTCATACTCGCTTCATCCATATATTCTAGCCATTTGCGTATTGCCTCAATCAGTGTCTCGTTCGTCGTAAGTGTTAGCAACTTTTCTAACTTCATAGCCAGTCGTTGCCGTTGTTGCCTAACCGCTAAACACATGCCCAAACTAAACTCTGCATTATTTTCAAATAGAGAATTTGACCATGCAGGGCCATGCCCGTCATGATTGACGGTATATGGGAAGCACGGCACAGCGGCCCCCCAAGCTTGTGTACAACCGGTGGCATTGGCGACATACATTCTGTCTCCATAGAGCTGCGTCATCAGCTTCATATATGGAGTTTCCCCACAACCAGCGCAAGCACCCGAAAACTCAAGAAGTGGCTTTTCAAATTGACTACCTTTGACACTAAACTTATCAATAGGGTTTTCTTTAGGCGAAAGCTGTAATGAATAATTCCAGTTTTCCACTTCATTTTTTTGCGTTGCCAAAGGCTTCATAACAAGTGCTTTGTCTTTTGCCGGACAAACTTGCACGCAGCTTCCACAACCATAACAATCCAGTACATCTACTTGCATCCTATAGTGATAGGCGTCAAAACTAGCTCCACCATTCGCTTTCTTTGTCTGATATGACTTTGGCGCTGCTATTGTTTCGTCCTCCGTAAGTAAAAACGGTCTGATCGCGGCATGAGGGCATACATAAGAGCATTGGTTACATTGGATGCATTGCTCTGCATTCCACTTTGGAACGTCAACGGCAATTCCCCGTTTGTCATACGCTGCTGTTCCCAGCGGGAATGTACCATCTGCTATGGTAGCAAATGAGCTAACAGGAATCTCATCGCCTTTTTGCGCATTGATGGGAATCATAATTTTTTTAATAAAATCAGGTAAGTTTTCATCGGTATCTATAACTATATCAACCGCATCCATCCAAGATGAAGGAACTTCCACTTTTTTCGCACCATCGATACCTTGATCTACAGCAGCATAGTTCATGTCAATTACTTTATCGCCTTTGTTCCCATAGGACTTGAGAATGACTGTTTTCATATGTTCAATCGCCTGCGGCACGGGAATGACATTCGTTAACTTAAAGAAACTTGCTTGTAAAATAGTGTTGGTACGATTACCCAAACCGATTTGCTTAGCAATTTTGGTTGCATCAATCACGTAGAATTGGATATTCTTTTTTGCTAACGCACTCTTTACACGTGCTGGTAGATTTTTTTCTAATTCTTCACCTGTCCAGCTACAATTTAATAAGAAAATCCCATTTTCTTTTATATCACTGATCATATCATATTTATCAATATATGAAGGATTATGACAGGCTATAAAATTCGCTGCTTTTACATAATAACTAGAACGTATCGGCGCTGTACCAAAACGCAAGTGTGATTTTGTCATACCACCCGATTTCTTGGCATCATACTCAAAATAGGCCTGAACATAAAGATCGGTATGATCGCCAATGATCTTAATCGAATTTTTATTGGCGCTAACCGTACCATCTGAACCAAGTCCCCAAAATTTACAACTAATGGTTCCCTCCGCGGTAAGATCTACTTCCTCACCAAGCGTTAAGGATAGATGTGTAAGATCATCATGAATACCAACGGTAAAATGATTTTTATTCTCATTTTTTATCATGTTGTTATAAACGGCTATCATTTGCGCTGGAGTAACGTCTTTCGAAGAGAGTCCATAACGACCGGCGAATATCTGCGGCCTTATTGCTTGATCAATCAATGCTGCGCAAACATCTAAGTATAATGGTTCACCTAGCGCACCCGGTTCTTTCGTTCGATCAAGTACCGTCACTTTCTTTACGGTACTTGGCAGCTCATTTAAGAAATGCTCTAAGGAGAAAGGTCGATACAAATGAACCTGCAGATATCCTGTTTTTTGCCCCTGCTTGTTTAGAGCATCAACGGTTTCTTGAATAACGCCACTGACAGATCCCATTGCAACAATCACATATTCTGCATCTTCTGCACCATAATAATTAAATAATTTATAATTTCTACCCGTTAATTTATTGATTTCATTCATGTAGCGTTCTACAATGCTAGGTAATTTTTCATAATAAGGATTGCAAGCTTCTCTTGCTTGAAAGAAAACATCTGGATTCTCTACCCCACTTCGCATGACTGGTCTTTCTGGATTTAAAGAGTTTTTACGGAATTCTTCCAATGCCTCTTTATTTAATAGCTTCTTCAGGTCTTTATAATCGATACATTCTATTTTTTGCATTTCATGAGATGTTCTAAATCCATCAAAGAAATGCAGGAATGGGACTCTACCTTCGATCGCGGCTAGATGCGCAACACCCGCAAGATCCATAACCTCTTGCACACTACCCGTAGATAGCATAGCAAAACCAGTTTGCCGACAAGCCATAACATCGGAGTGATCTCCAAAGATTGAAAAAGCATGGGTTCCTACTGTACGCGAACTAACATGAAGCACCGCTGGCTTTAATTGTCCTGATAATCTATACATGGTTGGTACCATCAACAGTAATCCCTGTGATGCAGTGTAAGACGTAGTTAACGTTCCTGCTTCTAAGGAACCATGCATAGCACCAACGGCTCCTGCTTCTGACTGCATTTCAACCAATTTTACTGTTTGCCCAAATAAATTTTTCTTACCTTTCGCCGACCATAGATCTACATGCTCCGCCATAGGAGAGGACGGCGTAATTGGATAGATGGTTGCAACTTCTGTATAAGCATACGAAATATATGCTGCCGCTTCATTGCCATCCATCGTTTTCATTATTTTACTCATCAAATTATTCCTCCGACACTATCTGTAACATAAAACACTTTCACACCTAAGTATAACGCAAAAACCATCTTAATGTGACGTTTTTATCTTTTTTTTTAATAATATCTACGTTATATCCATCATAAAAAATAGGATATAAGCCTTCGCAGCATTACATAGTAAGCAAGCGATACCTTATATCCTATATATATATATATCACGATTAAAATGACAATGACTTCATGATTTTCTCCAATCAATTACCCAAGATGATCCTGCTATTTCCTTCGCTTTCTTTTTCAACTTTGCCGCTATCTCTCCAATCTGAAGATAGCTAGAAAATGTTTGATAACGATTATGAACCACTCCTACTGAAATACTCATTAGCGGAAACTGTTCAATGTTACCTCTACGATTTTCTATCATAATACACTTTTGCTCGACATCTTGGGGTTGATAATATTTTTCGATTTCTCGATCAAATCCATCCGTAATTAAATTACACAATATCTCAGCTTTATCGAGGTCTGTTACGATAATAAAATCATCACCGCCAATGTGTCCGAGCAACGAGTTTGACACATCTTGACCGACATCAGTCAGTGCACTGCGTAATAATGATGCTGTAAATTGCAGAACACGATCACCCTGTTCAAAACCATATTTATCATTAAATGCTTTAAAATTATCAAGATCACAATACAATACCGCAAAAGGCTGCCCATTTGCTACTGCTTGTTTTAGCCGTTCCTCAATAATTAAATTGCCAGGAAGACCCGTTAGAGGATTGGAGTTGGAAGCAAAACGGATTTGCAAGTTCGTTAATTGCTGCAATAAATGGGTAACAGAGACAACACCTATATATTCCTGATTTCTGACCACAATAATTAGATCGTATTGGCAATTTTCCATACGATCCATTGCCATCTGCGATACCGTTTCAAGAGGTAATTCCGCATCAACAACCAGAGGATATTTATCCATTAGCTTCGCCGCTGATTTACGTAAATACAGTGATACCCCATAAGGTGTCCCTAATTGATAATATAATTTATTTTTCATCAATAGACCTACGGGTAGATTGGCATCTACAATCACTATGCCTTGATACCGCCCTTTTAATAATTCTCCAATATCACCAATAATGCTATCAGGGGTCACAGATGGGGCATATTGTACAATATCACCAATTTTGATACTCACACTTTGGGAAAGCGTATGATATTCCAAAGCAGGATGATAAGGTTTTATTATATTAAAATTTTCCATCATTGTTTCCTCTCTCATCATGTTATGATTCCTCTTCCTTCTTAGATTGTATCTATATAGATCTCACTATCTTCTTCACGTCAGACTAACAATACATCTGCCATTTTCTTAGTGCTTTATATATACAATATAATCTTCGGTAATCACTCAATACAATAACAGCTCTGGCAAGACAACTTATATTGTTTCCTTATAGTACTCGCGGCCTCCGCTAAATCTGCTGGATGTTTAAAACGTCTTCCAATACTTTTCACTACTGCAATGCAAATTGACAAAATAGGAACTCGCTCCTCCACATCCTCTCTGTTTTTAATCATAACATATCCTGCCTTTTTATCCTCTTCGGTATAAAAATCTCCAATTCTCCCATCAAAATAACGGATGATAGCCTGACATATCCGTATAATCTCTGTATCGGTTATCCCTTTGACTATCGCAATAAAATGATCACCGCCAATATGACCAACAAATGGATTGCTTATATTATTTTTTTTAAATTCATATTGAATGGCTTGTGCAATCATATATAGAATCTTATCTCCATTATCAAATCCATAGGTGTTATTATATACTTTAAAATGATTCAAATCAAAATATAACACTACATGAGGATCTCCATCTTCAATGACTTGTTTCAATTTTTCCTCAATGATAATCTTACTTGGTAAACCACTTAAAGGATTACTATGTTTGGCTCGATTAATCTCCAAATGAGTGGTTTTCTCCAACAAACATCTTACTGTGATAATTCCATAATATTTTTCCTGCTTGGTTATAACAATATAATCATATACTTTATCTTCTGTTCTCGTTATCGCCAGATAAGAAACTTGCTCTAACGGTGTCTCATAATCCACAACCAGAAAATGTTGATCCATAATAAGACGAATAGGGCGATTCTTATAAACAGCCGCTCCATATTGAGTAGAAAAATATGTAACTAACTTATTTTTCATAACTATTCCTATTGGATAATCACCTTGCAAAATAGGAAGTCCCATAATATTAGGATTTTCATTGAAATAATCTAATATTTGGCTGCAAGAGAAATTTGACGAGAAGCCTTGATCTTGTCGACAAATTTCTCCAATTGGCATAGTTAACGGAGTATAAAAGGTTTCTTGTTTCTTTTGTAGATTGCTCATGATAATATGGTTTTTAACGGTTGAATCTATCTCTAAAAACTCAGCAGCAGGTCTTTGGAGTAAGTATCCCTGGCCATATGGTATGCCAATATGAATCAATGTCTCTAGTTCATCGATTGTCTCAATACCTTCCGCAATGATTTTCATATTAGTTGAAACCGAAAATTCATAGAACGCCTTGATCAGTGCTTGCTTTAAAATATCCTTGTCAATATCTCGCACTAAATCCATATCAATTTTGATAAATTGAGGTCTGATTTCAGCTACTGATTTTAGACCAGAATACCCTGCTCCTGCATCATCGATAGCAATTTTATAGCCCTGACTAGTGTAATTAGCAAGAACCCTACGAAAGTTTTTATAATCCTCAATCGAACTTTTTTCTGTAATTTCAAAAATGATATTGCTGGCATCAATATTGTATTGTGTTAACATTTCCAACGTAACGCCTTTTTGAAAACGGGTATCTTTAATAATTTTTGGATCTACATTGATAAATAACATCTTATCCGTTGGTAACTCATGAGCTTTAGCAAACGCCTTACTTCGGCAAAGAAATTCCAATTCCCAAACCTTATCATATTTTTCTGCTGCTGCAAATAGAGCATCCGGTTTTGCGAGCTTTGATCCCGGTACCCCTCGACTTAAAGCCTCATATCCAAAAATGTCACCATCTAACAGCGATACAATTGGTTGGAAAACTGCAGTAATATTTTTATTGGTCAAAATAGCCTGCAATTCATTATAAATTTCATGCTCATCCTCTATATAATTGTCATGAACAATTTCTTCTGCAATATTATCAATTATGTTCCAACTAAACATGATACCATTCCCTCCATATAAGCACGAAAATCCCTTATACATCCTTTGCTACAGACTTTGTTCGAGGATAATATACAAATTGATACAAATTAAGCCTTGATAATTTTAATGTTAATCGATTATAGATACTCTCATGTTATCGATATATTATGTTTCTGTAAATTTTCTTTTACTACAACAAAACCCCGGCGCAAACCAATACCTTATTTGGTTTACTATTGTTATTTGCCTTAGTCGTACGATATTTATTTTCACACTAAACTACTATACTTCACTATGAATAAAGGTACCCTATCAGTAGCGAAATTCATTTCTACTTATAGGGTACCTTTATTCTTTCTAATCGTTATTGACCTCTCCTAGCTTAAGATCGACTCCAATAACACCAATGATATGATCTTCTGCTGATCGGATAGGAACTGCAATGGTAATACAAGGACGAGAAGATATCGCCGATACATAGATAGAGGATACAAAATTATGTCCAGCAATTGCTTCCTTAAACCAAGGACGAGAATTAGCATTCGCTATCCCTGCAGGAGGCAAAGACACAACGAACCGACCATCCGCTGAATTGCTCCAAGCAGCCTCTAGCTTATCCTCTTTTTTTAATAATTCACGTAATAACTTTTCTTGTTCAAAGGCAGATAATCTTTTTTGTCCGACCTGCTTTGCTACCTCTTGTATCACTTGTTGTTGGCAAAGAATCAATTTTCCCACATCGGGATTCAAACTTTGTTCCATATCAACTAATGTGATTTTTTCTGTGACTTTCACCATACTTTCAGCTTCACCTACAAGGAGATCTCCCATCTGCCCCATTTCCATAAAATTCTCTTTCTGTTCACTCAAAGATACCGTTACTTGCTCTACATGAGATAATACTTGGTGACATAATTCTTGAATATCATTTAGACCTTGCACTGCTCCTTGCGTAGCATCCAATTGATTTTGCCGCGCACTCGAGGCCTCAGCCAAACGACTTTCTACTTGATAACTAGATGCTACAATCGCTTGTAATATAGCCTCCGCTTCTCCCATTGCCTTGCCTCCGCTTTGAACTGCTACCATACCATTCTCTACAGCATCAGCTGCTGCTAAAATCCCTTGATCAATTTGGGTTAATAAGCCATTTGCTGATTGAGCAGCCTGATTACTTTGATCCGATAATTTCTGAATTTCACCAGCTACTACAGCGAAGCCTTTACCATGCTCCCCAGCCCTTGCCGCCTCAATACTAGCATTTAACGATAATAGATTCGTTTGAACCGATATTTCGCGAATCACCACTAAGAAATCATCAATCTGCCTCGCAACTTTCATCAGGCTTTGAATGCGCACTTCAATTTCATGAGAAGATATCCCTATCTCATCCATAGCGGATGCTACCTGAGCAATGCATACGCTACCTTGTTCTGCTCTACGCTTATTTTCACTACTATCTTGATAAATGGTACTAGCAATATCCGTAATGCACTGCGAAGCCATCTGAACTTCTTCAATTTCCTGATTCACTTTATTTGCTGCTGCCACCAAAGATGCCGATAAATCTTGAGTAATAGTAGCTTCTCTTCTAATATTTTCTGAAAAGCCAATTGCATCTCGAATTGCCTGACTTACCTGTTCTACTGCTGCGGAAACTCTACCAGCTGAAACCTGAGTTGCCTTTGTAAAATCACGTAACATGCTCGCTAATTTCCCGATATACCCTACTAAAGGTTTCCACTTTTGAGGATAGGACTTGACCTCTAACGATCGATGTAATTTTCCCTCTGCATATTCTTCAGCTTGCATTGTTAATTTAGTTAAAACACCTGTACTCCATCCCCACATCCTAAAAAGCCTCTCTTTCTTAAGAAATATTATATGGAACCAATGGCACCTAACCGATTAATTGATACTATGTACATTCATAAATAGCTAAAAAAAAATAAGATCACCACCTTTATCTAAGGAAGCGACCTCATCGTCACTGATATGCTATTTTTATACCATAATATATTCGAGTTACTATTAACTTAAATTTTATTAGAAAAAACCTAAATCAATTATTTTTTTACATTATACATATTATGTCTACATAAATATTATAAAGATATGGATAATACTTGTCAAGTATAGGATTATAATTTTGTGTTTATAATTTTTCTCTAAGATTGCAATTTCGTATACAAACCGACCATGGCTCTTTTCCATTAGCTGAGTATTTTGCTTTTCAAGTGACTATAAAAAAGCTTATCACATCGTTTAGTAACCAAGAATTATATTAGCTAAACAAAAAAACTCAACAAGCAACGTAGTAATACTGCAAGTTGAGTCTTTAATAATATCTACATACAAAAGATTCTTAATTATTAGAAAGAATTTTGAGATGAATTGAACTATCGGTAAACCATCATATAGCGATTCATTTTTTATTATGGCAACTATTGAAGTGCTTTTGGTAGCTCAATAAACCAAATATGTTGATTGCGTTCCGACTCATCAGTAGGAACAACATGAATACTTGGATTAGCTGGCTTGCCCTTGTATGTAAAGCTTCCGTCGGATTGAAGAACATATTTGGTTATTTTCCCGTCTTTATGTTCGGGATCATTCACAGCCATAGTCATACCAAAATCATTATCGTTGACCACAACAATTGTTTTTTTATCAGGCAACATCGTAAGACCTTCTGCTTTTTCGGCTTCCCAACCATAGGCGCGAAGATCAATAAGCAAGCGCTTTTCAGCAGTTATAATTCCAGCTGCAGCTAGCTTGCTCTTATCTGCCGTAAACTCCGGTTCTTTTCCATCAACTGTAACTCCAGTAAGATCAGTAGCATTCTTAATATCAACCAGATAAATCAAGTTGCGTGGTTTTTTATCTTTTTCCTGCCCTTGTTCAATCATAAGAAACTGAGTATTAGAGATAGCATAGATATCGCCAATCTTAGCGTCTTTCGGTGATTTGTAAGTTTCTACATCAATAGGGTACGCAAACATTTTCGTATTCCCTGTTTTCGGATCAAGTTCAACAATTCTAGTAAATTGCGCAGTGCTTCCGGACTTACCTTCAATATTTAACGGACTTTGTTCTTCAGCGTAGACAAGGCCATTAGGTGCTACGGTTAAACCCTCAAAACCACGATTTGGGGTACGATACTTCATAATTTCTGGCAAACCATTACCTGGTGCATATTTTCTTAAGAGCGTACCATGTTTATCATACTGGGCAATAAACGGACCATACTCATCAGAAATCCAAAAATTGCCTTTTGCATCCAAGGCAATACCTTCTGTATCCATCCCCTCATTGTCATATCCTAAGCGCGTAAATCCATCATTAATGGCAATCTCATTAGTAGCACCAATGAGGCCTGCTTCAATCGGTAAGCCAGTAATGACATGTCCTTTTTTATCCTTTAGACCAATAATGCTAGTAATTTCCGCTTTTCCATCTTTTATATGAATAAGTCCGATCTGTGGTTGAAATTGACGGCTAGGGAAAAATTTGCTACTGAATTTTTCCGTTCCAACTTGATAGTCTGGTCCATCCCCATTAGGACCACGATCAGTAATACCATAAAAATCAATAGACCCATCTTTGTTGATGGATTTGAAAGCAATTGCTGAACCAAAGCCTGTTAAAAAACCTTTTGGGAAATCTTGCTGATTAGGCCCCGTATATTCCACATAGTATTTTTGTGGCACCGTAAGCAAATATTTGGTTATTTGAGGCGAATCAGCAGCTGCTACCATTCCACTGAAAGCATTGACTGCCACAGTTGCGATAACTCCTATAGACAATAAATTTTGTTTTTTCATATATATTCCCTCCATTTATATATTTTACTAATTCTATAAACAGTATGACATACTTTTAGTATAAAGATGTTAATAGAACGTTAATAGAATGTTAACATCTACTGTGCATTGAAACATTTTTGCCAACGATATTAAAAAACTCTGTAGTTAGTAGCTAGGAATAAATTAACATTTTATTAATAAAGACATAACACAAAGTCTTTTTAATGAATATACAATAAACGCAAGATGTTGAGGAAACATGGATACTCAATTATCAGCCCTTTTTATGCCTATGATTCAAGATTTACCATGTAAAAAAAACAAATGGGGGAGAGATTTTAAGATGAACAAAAAAATAGTAGCATCCCTAGCAGCGGCTATGATACTTTCTGTAGCTGGTAGTGCCTTTGCTGGTGCAAATCCTTATGTCGACTTACCTGCAAAACACTGGGCATATGATTCCGTAATGAAATTATCACAAGCTGGTATTATTGACGGTTATGGCGATGGCAAATTCCAAGGTGATAAACTAATGACTCGTTATGAAATGGCGCAAATCGTAGCAAAAGCGATGGCTAAATCCGACAAAGCTGATGCTATTCAAAAAGTGGTAATCAATAAACTGGTAGCTGAATTTACCGAAGAATTGAAATCAGCTGGTGTTCGTATGGATACTTTAGAAAAAAATCAAGCTAATTTACAATTTAAAGGTACTATGTTAGTTCGTTATCAAACAAAGGATTACCCCAATGACGCTACTCAAACAGATAATACAGCTGGGAGCTACCGTCTACGTTTAGAAGGAAAAACAACTGTAAGCAAAGATAGTTATTTTTCTTTCCGCTATGTAACTTCAGATCCAATGAAATTAGGATCAGCTGGTTTTACCAAGTATGGCTTGCCTGGCAAAACTGGTACTACAACTAAATTTGGCTCTGAAGGCACCAAAGCTTCGGAAGGAAATGCTGGATTTGATCGCTACAGTATTACGACTAAAATGGGTGCTTTAACAGCTACGGCAGGGCGTCAAGCATTAGTCGTAGGAACAACCAAGACGATTGTGGATTCTGGCGCATATAGCTTTGATGGCGTGAAACTTGCTACTAAATTTGGTGATGTTAATACTGTGGTGAATCATGGACGGCTTGTCGATCAAAAGGATATTGATTCTGTTGAGTTATCAACTCAAAACGGCAAACTACGTTATGGCGCTGGTTATTTTAAATTACAGGATAATGCCACTACAGTTACATCTTATAATGGTACATCTTCACTAGGTAAAGATATGATGAAAATATTATATGGTAACGCTACTTATAACTTCACTCCAAAGTTCTCCCTTGATGTAGAAGCTGGTCAAAATAAGGCTAACTATGCTACTACCGCTAATAAATTTTACATTATAACAGGTGTTTATGGTGATCAAACATTGAAGACTAAGGATCAAAGTAATATTGCAGTACAATACTATGAAGCAGGAAAAAACTCCTTGGGGTTAGATTCTAAGGGGCAAGGCTTGACAACTTTGGATACCGCAGGTTCAGCTAATGGATTTAAGACATTGGATCTTTCTTATAACCGTGCTTTTAGTAACACCCTTTTCGGTGAACTCCACTATGTACAAGTTAAAGACAAGGTAAATTCCACCAATGATTACAACTACGTTCGTTTGAATGTTAACTTTAAGTTCTAATTCGGATAAGCTTTCTTAAAGTGATATGCTACCCGTTGTGGACAATGAAATAAAAGAATTTTTTTCTTAGCCAGCAATCTTGTAAAATGGGTTGTTGGCTACTTTTTATACGTTTACCTTTCTTTCTGCTGCAGTTGATTATAATTGTTCTCTAATATTGCAATTCCATACGCAAATCGGCCATGCCCATCTTCCATTAGCTGAGGACTCTGGTTTTCGAGTGATGGTAAGCCAGTGTCAAGGTTCCAATCTTGATCTAAATATAAACAATTTTGTCCCTTTAAAAAATCAATTGCCTTCCTATCTCCACTATGTTGCAAAAATTCTTGAACAGTATTGCTCATCATCCAAACACCACTCACGGCCATTTTGAACATCTCAAGATAATTATACGTAAAAGGGATTATCACATCGTTTGGCGGCCAAGAATGATGTTGAACAATACTTTGCTTTTCTTGATTCATAAATTGTCGTTCTAACTGATTCGGTAATATCCCTTCCGCAATTTTTTCAAGCTGAAATAATATATTATGGGCACCATATAACATCTCTGTCATCCGGCAGTATTGTTGATACGCTTGTTGAATCGGATGATTTGCCTCTTCCGTTGCATAGGGGATGAGTGATGTACCAATGGAGTTCGGATATACTGCTACTAATGCCTGATGAAATAGATAAGCGATATCCTGATCTAATAACCCACTATGATCAGCACAAAGTAATGGATTAGGTACCGCCATCTGTTCACCAACTATTTCTTCTTGAATAATCTGATCAATCGCTGCTTCAATCTCTTTGTGTTTTAATTCAAAAATAACATCATGCTTTGCCCAATGATCCAATGACCTCCGATAGACATAAGGATGAAATACACAATCCACAATCACATGAGCATAAAATCCTAGTGCAAACACCAATTGCTTCCTACCACTTTCTTCACTATATGACATGGTATTTTTAGTCACATCCACCATATTGCAAAAAGTAGCAAATGAACCCGATGCATGAACTGTATCTGCATGAGCTCCCTTTCCAGATAATAAATAGAATAAATCTGGCCCAAAACTACCCAATGCCAGATATGCGTCTAATCCTTGAACAATAGACAACTGTTCTAATCCCTTTTGAGCTGCCAAAAAATGAGTGATGGGTTGGCACATCTTCATTCCCCCATTCATGAAACGTATTACATTTTGTTAATTATAACATCAAATACAATATTAACCAATTTGTTAAAACAAACCCCCATCTTAGATACGTCTTCTTAGATGTATCCAAAATGGGGGTTTGTTCAATCTTTTTTAAACATTTGATCAAACTTTAATATAACGCTATATATGTAGCGTTACAAAATAGTTTGATCAATATCATTATTAAATTGGCATTTTAATAGAATAAAAACGGGTTATTTGTTTAAAATAGTTTGATCAAATAACTTCTTAAATTAACAATATTTATTGAGTTGTCCAAAAAAGACTGATCATTACAGTGGTTTTTAAAATTAACTTCGCGGCTCTGCCGCACTGAAATATTCATTTTAAAACTATAATGTCATTTTTATCATGCGCTAATATAGTGTGGTTTAAGCTCAATATTTAAGTTTTTAAATTCATCAATTATATAATTAACTTCTTCAACATCTAACGTCTCCTGTAATTTATAATAAATCTGATCGGCAGTATATTTCCCTTTATTTTTCCATCTACAACTTTCATTTGAACATGATTCGTTCATATATATGCATGGCAGAACATTACATTTTTTTTCTAATTGTTCTAGTATATATGCCATTTGAAATGCAACTCCATATAATAGATGCTTTCCTTTGACTATTTTCTTTATATCTTCAATACAATTTCTTATATTTTTTTGCTGTGCTATTCCATCCAAATATGGTCTATCAATATTCTTTAAAACAGTATTGCGACATTTATTCAAATTTCCAATATCTCTTTCGTGCCTATCATAACCACAAAATGCTGTGTATTGTTTTTCTAAACCATTTCGAAGACATTCTAATCCAATATAGTAAAAATCATCAAATACATTTTTCTTTAAATTTTCAAAAAAATACTCTAAAATATTATCATCTATTTTACTAAGCTCTACTGTAGTTATTTTATTGATTAAATCTTTAAAAGCTTTTTTAGTTATAAAGTGGCTTTCAAATGAGTAATATCTTAGGATCAATAATCCCTTAATTGCATTTCTTTTTTGAATTCCCTGAGAATCAGCAATATAATAAAAGGAATCTCTATCAATTATTCCTTTGACAAACTGCATCAAATCAAATCCTAACCACTCTTGTATTTCTTGGAATTGATCTATAATAGGTCCACATCCCGCTCCTCTACCTAAAACACTGATAGGCATAATTCTAGCTGCTTTACCACCACTTGGTGAAATTTCATATAATATCTTCTCATAGAAATTAGGATCATCATTTCCTTCAACAACAATCAAAGGACGTAATTTCCCTTTTGCTTTAACTATTTCTCTTTGTAGTGACGTTAACTTCCCCGACATAATTTTCTCCTTAATTATAGCCATTAGTCATTAGCCATCAAATTTCACATCAATTTAATTTAATGTTATTACTCATATGTTTGTCCGAGTCTAATTTACAATCAGTGATCAAATCCGAGATATTAAAGAAAAATTTCAGTCTACTGACTAATTTCTATTTTCGTTAAATAAAATAATATTCATTCTAAAAATAAGATGCTATAGAATTTTGATTCTGCTATTTTTTTGTGCATTTTATTCATCTTAAATATAAAAAATGCACTACTACCTAACAAAGAATGTTTATTTATCTTTGTTATTCACACTTCTAAAGAATCTAGTAGTTAGCGAAGCTTACTTAATTTTGGACAAAAACTTTTTGGATTCTGCTTGGTTTAAGACTTATAAAATGGATTAACAGTTAAAGTCTTCATCATATTAGTATTGTTCATTGAAATATCAGGACTATGGGTCGTTAATATTATTTGAGAATGTGGACATAGTTTTTCAATCTCTTCAACAAGTATTTCTTGCCAATCCGTATCAAGAGATATTCCTGGTTCATCTATCATAATAACATCTTTTTCTTTACCAATAAATGCTAAAACTACAATAAAAGTAAGAATGTGCTTTTCTCCATTGGAAAGTTCCGATAAACTGTGCTCATAATTACTTCCTTTTATATAAACTTTATCTTCACTAATAATTAATTCTTTATTTTTAATAAAATTCCCAAATGACAATTGTAAGTTTTCAATAAGAAATAATTCTTTCTCATTATCCTCAATAATTTCAACTAACTTATTAATAAAATTAAGTTTATTTTCTTTTGATTCTATAATCCGTGAATTTTCTTCTATATTTGAAACGCTAAAAACTTCGTGAAATAGCTTTTGAAAAAGACTATCTTCTTCTGAATCCATAATCTCAGTTATTATATATCGATATTTCTCAAATTTCTCCATTATTTTGTCACGATTAATAAATTCGTTATACTTTATTTTAGCTTCTTTTTGTTTCATTTTATATTTTTTATCTTTCAGTTTACGCTCATCTGTTTCAACCAAGATTAAATTCATTAATTCTTCGAATATATTGATCTTAATTTTGCTACGTTTCAACAACTCAACCTTTTGGCAATGCTTAATAATTAATTCTTCTAAAGTTTCCATTTTAATATTTTCTAGTAATAAATTATCTTTTGAATATAAATCAGAAGCATTAAGTTTAGATACGGTCCCATTTAAAAAATCTATTAAATGGCTTAATACAGAATATGACGACTCTTTATTTAATACCAAATCACTATCTTGATTAGCTAAATATGTATGTAAGTCCCTAATATCAATTTTACGACGATAATCACTTAATCCTCGATCTGTTGTAATAAAAAGTACTTTTCCTTTTAAAAAATTATTACAAATATCCCAGTTAAATGTTTGATCTATTTTATTATCAATAAAATTACTATTAAGATTAATCTCAACAGTTTCTCGATTACCATTTTTTAACATCTCTAATTTTATGCTTTGAACTTTTTCATTTAATAGCACTTGTGTATTTCTATCAAAAATCGCAGTAACAATTCTCAATAATGTAGTTTTCCCGCACCCATTCGCACCATAAATAGTAGTAGTTTGCCCTTTTGCAAACTCCATAATTATGCCGTTATCATTGTCTTTAAAACCTTTTATTTCTATTTTTTCTAGACGAAAGTCTAACATTATTTCCCTCCTAGACACTCATTAAAATCTTTATTAAGTTAATATTCACAATAAATTCAAAAATTATTTATTCCTTTAATATTTTTCCAATATTTCTTTTCAAAACCTAAAGTAACAACCAGTATTGCCTAAATATTACTTATTGCTTAGATATTCTTTAAATACAGTAACTTTCCTGCACTCTATAGAATAATTTAAAATAACTTATTCTATCAAAATATTTCCATTACTAAATACTGTTCTTCAATTTTTCTATTATCTTAATATCTTTGATTAAATTATCTTGTTTATAATACATACATATGACTATGCATTAAAATAATCGAACAATATTAATAGTGGATACTCATTTTTTAATATTCTAGAAGCAGTACTCTTTTACCTTTTAATATTATATTTCACCTAAACAAAAAAAATAACTTGCCTCCTATTTTAGTTGAATTAAAATAATAACTCACTTCTCCAATGATTGAAATATCCGTTTTTCCTTCTGAATAACGTCAGCATTTGTATGTTTAAATTTATTAACTTCTAATTCCTTAAAATCAAAATCTCCAATATCCGGCCATGAGCCCGACTTTTCAATAAATCCCTTAATTATTTTATCACATATCAAATTCCAGTCTTGAGAAACATCGGACACAAACATCCTCGTTGTCAAAATTGCTTTCTCAACCTCAATTAATATGGCCTCCTTGCTATCGGCTAATTTGATCTGCCCAACAAGATACTTGCGCGGCGTAAGCCCATCATCAAGCGTGCAAACTGACCGGCCCTTAAAATGATCATTCAATTCACCAATGTGATACCCAATAGATCTGACTTCCGCTCGCTCTTTCATTAACCTTAAAACAGCCAACATATCCGCAAATACTCCTTCTAGTTTCTCGCTAATCTTATGCTCAAATTCTAATTGCGGTGCCGTCTCTAAACCACCTGCATCCGCCGTCGTTCGTTTATTACTTCCAGCATCATTATCTACTTGCGTCTGCGCCATTTTGCTTGTACTACCACTTCTAGCAGTTTTCACCCTTTCTATTTTCACGACTGAGCTGTATTCATACTGCATCGAGTCATCCTGCGCGACATCAATGGTATTTGGCGTTGCCGCCAGATTAGACACCAATGATTTAACCCCGTCATCATCACCTAAAGGTGTCCGTCTTTTACATTGACCATCATCTCCAGAATTATTATCATCTTCCTCATACTCGACCACTCCTGGATGATGTACAATAATCTCACTGCAAAGAATCTTTTTCCCCTTACACGCTATAATTTCTCGAACATAATTTTTGTCATTCCACTTCTCAAATTTAATTGTAATCTCAAGTTCTTTAAAAAGAAAATCAAATAAAATACCATTGCCACTTTGAATGTTGTGGTAAAGCTGATTAATCATGTTATAAATCATAGGATTTGAAAATAACCAAGCCATATGTTTGATTTTTGTATCCATTTTTACATATCGAACTGGTACATCTGTGCTGAAATTCAGATTTAATACATCACCATCATGATCATATAGGATACGAGTATCAATAGAGTCAAGTAGTGTCATCTGATTCAACCAAAATATATCTGGAGCCAATATCACTCTCACTATTTCAGCCAAAGGAATGATGTAATATTCCTTGTTGTAACCAATTCCAAAGGTATAGTAATTAAAACGATTATCCTTCTTATTTTCAATAAGGCGTGCTTCAATTTTTTTAGTAGCCATTACATTTGCAGTGAGCGAGATCTCGGCAGTTTCCCAATTAGGCATATCCTGCCTTATCCCATCAATATAGTTAGCACCTGCAACAAGTAAATGTACATCACCCAAAAAATGTTTTATAAATTTAGCCTTATTAGTCACAACAGAAAGATATCCGGCATCCACATACCATTGCCCCATATCTAGGTAAGGCTTGCTAAAACTCATTAATTTTGCTTTTTCACCTTTTTCAAACGGCCAACTGTCAAATCCGATGTTCGGTTTAGCCATGCTGCATCCCCTCGCTACTTTCTTGCAAACTCCACAAAAGTTTATCTTTAATAAGTTGATAATCTTCTTGTGTTATTCCCGCCTGCCTCCATACTTTCCATTCAATCAGCGGCAAACCTTCCTGCTGCATATTCATAATAATCTGTTGGCATCTTCTCAATTGAATTTGTTGCGTGGTTTCCAGAACCTTAGTAATAAAATCATTACAGCTAGGGAGTTTATCTAAATGTTTTTCTAATAGCGACAGTTTCCCAATTTTTCTACCCAATGAGCTTTTACTAATTCTGATTGGTTTTCCTTCATCATTTAGTAACTCTAATCTTGCCTTATGAAGCATTAAAAGCAGATCTTGATCTCGTTTGTTCCAATCGATATATCCTTTACTACCGCCTTTTGATTTTATACTTGGAAGTACTCCAAATAACCATTCTCTATCATATCGATACAAAAATGCATATTCTTTTTGACATAACTGGCGGATTGCTGTCCGTGATAACTGTTGTTGTTCTAGTATGAAATTCAATAGAGTAATCTTAGAGGCTTCATGCATTTTTTTATCAGTTTGTCCCTGTACTTGTTCTACTTTTTCTTGATATATTGTCTTTTCGGTAAATATAGATTCAAACTTTTGGATGGTTTTCACATCACAGCCCATATAAAGTGCCATTTTACGATAGCTCAATTTCTTTTCAGTAAGTAATTGTTTTAATTTACTTTTCCAAATATGACCAAATGCTTTGACACGCCCTTTATGATATCGATCTCTATCAGACTGATCTGGACCTTTTCGTGAGTAACTATAACCGCACTCACATGTAAACGTGCCTACCGGTTTTCGCGTTTCAGAATCAGGCGTAATTACAACATTAGTTATTACATCTTGGTGATAATGCTCTGAGCCACTATTCAGACAAGGCCAAGGACCTGTCCCAAAGGGATTATACTTCTTCCGAATCCCTTGAAAGAAGGTATCCATATCACCTGCCAAAAATAATATCAGCAATATATGACGCAAAGGATGAACGGTTCTTGCAACATCACGAGTAGCAACACGTAACCAATTATATTCATCATTTTCATCAATACCCGATTCTAATTTATCTAATAGTTCAGTTCCATAATAATTGACTATCATCTCATGCAATTCTTCTTGGCGAACCCGAAGCTTGCTTGTTGCAAGATCTCTTTCATATAGCAGGTTTTTATAATGCTGTAATATATCTGCCTTGCTAATTTTGCTTAAATTATGGGTCATAAGGTAATATGCCGACTTAGCAATTCTCAAAAGTTTATCAAAATGCTTATCTTGATATAAACAAAAATCGGACAAATCCAACAATACTTCTTCAAGACGGATATACTGAATACGACTCCTATCCTGAAATCCAATTGTATACTTTTTCAAATAACATCCATGATGTGGACAAATCAGAATTCCTTGCAATTGATGCTCCCTATGGATATACGGCTCCCCAAACTTCGTAATGTCTTCTCTGGCGCAGACCGGACAGTAATAAATAGCATCTTTATTGCAGATACTTCCGGCAATGATACCAATTTGGGTGTAAACTCCTTTTCCGTCTCCTCCTACAATGTCCTTTATAATTCCTACTTTTCGATTCTCTGGTAAAAATGGCGAGTAATAAGGAAAGATCGTGTGTTCTTGCAACAAAGATTTTGGCGTATACTCTTTGCCTAATTGATTGCATAGAAATTGAAGATAGTTTCCCATTTCAAAACTTGGAATTACGGAATTTTTACCGAATAACTCTGTCAGGGTATCTTTCAGGTCGATATTTCCTGAATAAAAATGATATCTGGCAAAAGTAGAATATAATAACTCATCTGGATAAGTATCTGTAAAGAAAGATAGCATACTATCACTTCGCTTTTACAAATTCATCAAAAGGATTTTTGATATACCCTCTCTTTTTCAATAAGTCATAAGGATGTTCTTTTTTACTAATTGCCTCATCATAAATCGCTAATAGACTAGATGACTTAATGGCAATAACCTGTTTTGCTTTCTTTTGCTGCTGTTTTTTCTGATTCTCAGCAAAAATACGTTCCATGACAAGTGCTTTCAAGTCATCTTCAGAAATATTGATATCCGAACTCTTCACTACCGTATCAATGATATGACGAATCGTATCTTGATCTAGATATGGAAAAAGATTCGACGAACAAATACTAAAATATAGCGCATCATGCGAAGACTGTCTTTTGCTTTTCATATCTTGCCGTTTTGCTACTATTGCATCATTAACTCGTTCTTCCATTTCAATATCATGCTGAAGATTTTTCCAAATCATTTCTTCATCAATCGATATATCATCAAACTCGGCAATTTTTAAAGGATCACCCGACCTTAAGGCAGTAATCATGGGTTGTGTGAATTTTAAGTCATTTGCAGCGGCCTCGCGGATAATAGATGTCGTTAATTTCCTTCCCCCATGCAATAATGCGCGACTCTGCGCACACATAAATAACATTACAGCAAGAGAAATCACTCCTTGGCATTGATCATAGAAGAGATCATGCACCTTGTCATCTAATTCGGTTTCTTCATCCAGCACATTAAAATCCCATAATGATTCCAGTAATGTATTCCATTCAGCACTGCCCTTCTTTAAAGGCCCCATTTCGATATAACCACCAGATTGTACTCTTCTTGCCAGTCTAAAATTATGTTGGAATAAGCTTCTTGCTTTGCTGGTGCCAATAAAAATCATCGGAACGGAGAACATATTAGTCAACGTGACTAAAAAATCCAACATATCAACGGCCTCATTTTTCAACTTACTAAGATGCTGGATTTCGTCGATTACCAATACGCCAACATTATAATTGATGAGTAATGTTGTTAAGTGCATGAGCATCGTAGAAGTCGAACGAGTTAAATAACCGTATTTTTCTAGCCAACGTTCACCAGTTAGCTTATCAATTTCTTTAAATACCGAACGGCATAAAGTTGAAAAATTACCATCATACGGACAATCTACCTTGAGCCAAACAATTTGAGTTCGGGTAAACGGATTACCTTTATACGATGAATGACGTATCACCTGCGGATATAGATTTAATGTACGATTGATTGCCGTTGTTTTACCAGCACCTGAAACACCATTAATAATAGCACATTCCGCTGTGCCGTTCCCCCCTTGATAGGCCATTTCCAGATCCTCTATTGTACATTCCTTTAAACCTTTCATCTGGTTTAACACTTGCATTTTCTTCTTGTATTGAACATCTAGTGGATTTCTCGATTTGTATGAATTTCGAATGAGCGTAGAAACTATAGTTTCTAGTCGTATGTGAGCTGGTAGCGGTTGTAAAAAACTCTTGACTCGCCATAAGATATGGGATTTTACCCGTGGAGTTAACTTTCTTTCCTCTTCACTAATAAGCGGGAAGTTATAAAATGCATCAATAACCTCTTCTTCAGTCTCTAGAATTGGTGGTAGTGCCTCAATCAATGGATTATCAGCATAATCACTAATTTTTTGTTTTCGATAATTGGCAAATTCATAAGCATAAAGGTTATCATTCTGGCTTATGTATTTCATTCCTCAATTTCTCCTTACGCTGTCTGATTTTTTCCATCATCCTGGTATCGTAATCAGATGATCCCTCAGATTCATTCTGCGAAGAAACTGGTGCCTTATCTGTGGGAAATTGTAATACAGAAGCAGTACTTCCATTTCTACTTACTAAAGATGTAAATGCCTCTGTTTGGCGATTTTTTTCTTTTTCGGTAGCTCTGTTTTCACCGATATCTTGTAGTAGCTTAGCTTTGGAAACGGTTGAATCAATTGTCGACTTTGTCTTATTAGTAGCTTTCTTGGCAATGTTCATAATAGATTGATCAAGTTCTATTTCTTTCTGCAACTGAGATTTTCGCGCTAATTGGCGTAGTCCAGTAGCCTTTTTATGTGTAGAAATAACATCTTCTAGATACATATCTTTAAAATCTCGACTTTTGTCCAAAAGATTTAGAGTAAGATAATTGATACCATCATCCTTTAGCCAGTAAATTCGCTCTATATTCCTTGGGTCATATACAATTTCTATACTTTTTGACTTATAGCGTTCATAATTTGATCCATCTAATAACTCTGTCGCCCCATAGTAAAGATTTTTAAAGACAATACCACCCCGGCTAATTGTCGCCTTACCTCTAGGCATGATATTAAGTCTAAATCGATTGCGATCAACTTTACGAATTGTTCCCTTCTTATTCGCAATCCCCCAGTTCCATATATCCAGCGGTGTCGGCTTTACATTATCCTTGATCATCTCCGGCGTTAGTGGGTATTTTTCTATTTCCTTAATGTTATGCAGCAAAACACTCCGTATAATGATTTCCGTAATTTCTTTTAACGTAAGTTTAGATTCTAAACGATAATCTGGATCGCCACGTTTTCTGTAGTCTTTCATAATAGCTCCTGGCAGGAAACTTTCAATTCTCTCATTCATCGTGCGGAAAAACCGTTCAACAATCCCCTTGTAATCACCACGATATGGAGAAGTATTTTCTATGGTTATATTCAAATTGTTAATTAAATTCTCTACACCATAGCCTTCCATTTCCCCACGGTCAGCAATAATGGCTTCTGGTATAAACGAACATGGCCAATCTTCTTCTTCAATAGCAATGTTATACTGTCTACAAAATTCCACCTTGTCTGCCACCATCGAATCTAAAACCATCATGGCTCCATTCCACGAAGGAGATTCAAGTCCAACATAAACCCCTGTGATCATTCGAGAGAAGACATCAATAACTATATAGACCGTTGGTCTACCAATAATCTGGCTACGGTCAATTTCACTAACTATATAAATATCTGCTATAGTCGCATCAATTTGAAATCGAAAACCTGGTCCCGGTGCCTCTATCGTCGAGTTGCTTAAGAGCGGGCGATGTTTCAATTCAAATTCCTTTTCTCCATATCTCAATTTAATATCAAGAGAGATATTCTCATTTTTCTTAAACCAGTAATAATATTGACGAAAACTAGGAATGGAACCTGAATCACGAACAAATTTTTCAATGTCAGAGTTTTTTCGAACTGTAATTGAATAAAAATCACCTAGAATCAAGCGATATACTTGCCGTAGAGACTTTTTCTGACCTGTTCTCCAATATTTTCTAGTACCAGCCTCAAATTGTTTCTTGATGGTTTCAGTGATAATAAGACCTTCTACTTCATTATTGCTATAGATACGACGGCGGCCATTTTTTTCTTGATTATTCTTTTCTTTTCCTTTTGCACCTGATTTAGCATAATCAGGTAGCAATGCATTACGATTCATGCCACGCTGCCAAAAACGACTAAAAATTCTTCGAACAGTTACTACTGGTATATTTTCAACACTACTTATTTCTTGAAACACTGACATCCTTGTCTTTTTGCTAAGAATGTCACCCTTGCGCTCTTCCCAATATGTTTCTATAATTCTCCAGGAGTCATCTCTTTTTAAAATTTCGACATCGGTTAAATCTTTATCCGATTTTATCATAAAATAAGGATCTGTTATTTCAACTATATCTGCATTTTCGTATTTCATTTCAAGAACCGAAATACTTTCAACAATTGGCATACTAAAAGCTTGTTCAAGATATACATAGACACAAAGATTCTTTGGAGTATTGATATGAGTTATACGAATGCGCTTATTTTCATTTACAAGTTGATATACACTATTAAAGGTAATCAAGATATAACCTCTCCTAACTCTCTTGATTTTCTCAATAACTCAATTTTAATGTGTCGATCTAAACATAAGGGAGAAAACAAATCAATACTGATATATTTCCGCGCTACAAGGTGCTTAAACATGGCTATGCCTGCACCCTTGAGCAAATTTAAATCTTTTTCAAGTTGTGATAAAATTGGTCGCATATTTTTATTGGCATCAATAATTCTTTGAAGAAAGACTATTACTATGTCTTCTCTTTCTACCTCACTCATTTCCTTAAATCCATAATTATCATTTAATGTATAGTAATCCAGAATATCATCTAAATTCTGACTGTAGTCTTTGTTTACATCTTCCTCCGTAACAATTCCCCAATCAAGTCCATGTCGTTCCCAATAAACTTGTTCAATCATAAATTTTTCTATCGTCCTGCGATCCAGCAAATCTATCTTGTACTTCGCCGTCCGAATTATATCCTGCGTTGCACTACCCAATTTTAACGTAATACAAAAGTCCGACGTCATTGGATACGCTTGTTTGGTTTCAGAATTCATTGGGTGCTTAAGTCCTAATTCATCAGCTATAAGCAATGTTTCCTTTATATTCAAAGGAAACTGTTCTCGAATATCTACCACATCATCACAAAATTCTAGCATCATAAAAAAATTCCGTTCAAGATCAGAAAGAAACTCATGTTTTCTGCTCGTTTTAATACCACATGGCCTTGATGAACGCCCCATAGAAGCAATATCTTGTATTAAAATAAAAGGTTGATATGCTTTCCCACGAGGAATTAGAGTATATCTATTTTCATTCCCCCGATGTATATTGGTTCTTTTTCTTTTTGCCATAAAAAGCCACCTCTATTGTTAATTATATCAATAGAAGTGGCTTCGCTCAATCTTTATTGTATGATTTTGATCAAGCTCTTTTGTCGCACTACACCTTACCCAACGATAAATATTATCTAAAAAAATCATTGGAAAAATATTAAATTAAAAACACATATCAGTTAGATAAAAGAGTAGCATTCGATTTACTGAATGCTACTCTTTTATCTACTAATCTATCAATACTCATCCATCTCCGACAAACTCCGAGCAAAAGGATTTTCCCTCATCAACCTTGCCACACTATCACGATCACGCAACTCTTCATCACTAAACCGCTTCGCAGTAACCGATTTAATATACTTAGCAATATCTTCAAACTTCTGCGTCGGTAGCGACAGAGCCGCCGCAATAAACTGATTCGCGAATGGCGTTAATTTGATCCGTACATACCGATTAATATCTTTCTCAAAGATCGTCACTTCATCGGCAGACAAATCAACATCTTTCACATAATATCCCTTTTTCTTTAAAATCGCATCAATTTCATTAAGTACAATCGTAAGTGATGAATCATCATGAATGGTGGCCTGCTCAACCATGTTAATCAGTGAAAGCGGTTCATCTAGTTCCTCATTAAAAAATGGTGCTCCATATTCACAAAAAACGCTATATTGCGAACATCGTAGCAACATCTCATTATCCGTTGTCGGCTTTACAATAAAAGCTTTATTTCTCCAATCCGCATCCACAATCTCAGCACTCAACTTTTTTAGTGTACCATTCAATCCAGGTATCAATGATTTCATAAACGTAGGCTCACTGATATAGCACGCTAGTCCGAAATCACAGTACCCCGTATTATATATTTTATTACTCTTATCTTTATGTAAATGATTCGCGCTCCATTCAACCATCTCTGTGGTGATTACAAAAGGCTTATCTTTGTTTTCGGCAACATAGGTATCAAATTTTTGAATATAAAAATCTCGTTCGGCTAACAGTTTAATTAATTCAGGAAACACCTCATCGTCGCGTTTTTCATTCAAATATTCTTCATAGTATTTATTAATTAAACTACCTCTTTTATAAAAATTATCAGTCAAAAAAGTAGGTAACGCAATTGGCGTCTTATATTCATTCCAATTTTCAATAAAATAGAAACCCGGTACATTGATAATCACGTTTTCTTTTTGCTTACTACGTTTTCGTTCTTTAACCATTTCTTTGATTGTCTTTCGATCACGACCAAACGTAATTCCAAAATCATAAATACAAGAAGAACCAACATTTAATGTAGTACCATTCAACCGATTTACAATAACAAATACATACCGATTATCCGTTTGACATAACGCACATTTAATGCGAGAATCAGCCAGATCTTCAACTGGCATTTCTTCTCCTTTCCATTCCTGAGAAGCAGTTAAAATAATTTTTCTAATCATCGAATCAAAAATAAGCTTCTGTTTAGCCGGTATTCCTAGCAATATATCCTCTGTGATTTGCTTATGTTCTTTTAGTAAATCATATAACCAAGGATAATCAAGCTTTACAACTTCACTATGCAAGAGCAAAACTGCATCTTTCCCCTTTAATAATACCCTTGATTTTTTCTTAAATTTAGCAATTTTCGTATAAATCCCCTCCTTTTTACAATATTATATCACATAAAATAACAACAAACATATGTTTTTGTCAGAATTTTTTAAAATAATCTAAAAACAGTTTTTAATTGACAACAGATCCATTCAAATTCAATAAAATCCCTTTATTATCTGAGAAACCCCCGTGCCTAAACACTGGTGACGTATCCAAATGAGCGAAGCCAAACACCAAAAAAAGGCTTGAAAGAAAAAAGCCAAAGAAGATTTTATCTTATTCGTAAAATATGCCAACCCGAACTACCTTGCAGTAAAAATCATAAAAAATATCCTAACTACAATGATTTCTGTTAAATAACTTAATAATAAATAAAATCCATATTTTTTATGATATAATGATCAAGAACATGTGTTTGTCAAAGGAGGACTATTAGATGGAGTATTCGGATGAGGATTATTTTGATGAATTAGATGCAAGACCAGAAAGAATAGAACGCCGAGTAGTGCAGCCGACACAAAAAATATTCGAATCTTTAGAAAAATATGGATTACAAACGCGAGATGGGCAATATCGACTTGCATTAGATATTGCAGAAAGCATTAGAAATGGGAACAATTTAATGGGAGAAGCAGGAGTTGGTATTGGCAAGACATATGCCTATTTAATACCAGGAATGTTTGCTGCTGAAAGTGAAAATAAACCACTAATTATTGCAACCTCCTCTATTGCATTAACAAAACAACTTTTGGAAGATGTTAAAGTAGCACAACGAATCACTAATCTTTATCATTTACAAGCCGAAATTGTAAAAGGTGCAAATAATTATGTATGTTTGAAAAAAGTCAATCAATATAAAGATGATGTATCTACATTAAAAAATGGCAATCCTGATGAATGTATGGGTTTAAATAGTAATTTACTTACCATTAATGACCAAGTATGGAGAGATGCCCTACATTGTTATGATAGAGATACGTTAGCACATCCAGTCGATAATTGGGTATGGGAATTAATTCAATGTCGTACTAATTACTGTAGTAGCGAAACTTGTACCTATGAAAATTCTTGTGAATTTAAACGTATGCGTAAAGTAGTTGGGGATAACGGAACAGCTAAAATTATTATTGCAAATCAAGATGTGTTAATAGCTAGTTTTATAAACTATTATAAATGGGGACATGGTACTATCAATAGCGAACCTGTTTTACTCGTAATCGATGAAGGTCATAATTTCGAAGAAAAAACTAGAGCTGCATTGACAGAATCGTTTACCCTAGAAAAATTAATAAGACCATTATTAAATGCAGAAAAAGCATTAAGTAATATAGATTCAACAGAGTTATTAAAAAATGTAGACGATACAATAAATGCAATAAAAAGATATTTTGACGAAATGTTAAAAAAGATTCAAAAAAGAATAGCAAAAGATCCTGAAAATAGGTCTCAACAACGTTTTGATGTACCCAAATATAAAGATCCTAAATATTTATTAAAACTTGTAAAATTTGTAGAATCTGCTTATACTAGTATTTTATTTCAGAGTCGTAACACAAAACGCAATAACAATATAACAGATGATTTAATTTTGACAAAAGATTTATTGCAAAAATTACATGAATTCCATGAAGGCGGAAATCCCCTCTTTTGGGGAGAAGGTAATATTGCAAAACCAGAAACAATTAAACTATGCTGGGCACCTAAAAACATTGATAAAGTATTAAATCGTTGGTTATTTTCAAATTATAATTATCCAGTAATCATTACCTCTGCAACCCTCTGTCAACCCGGTAATAAAGTAAAAGATACATATAAATATCAAACAGAAGCACTAGGGTTTAATGGAGCATATACCCCATCTCAATTATCACCTTTTAATTATAATAAAAATGCAATGTTATATATTGCTGCTGATCTTCCGGACCCAACAACAAATCGGGATGCACATACAAAAGCAACGGCCTTACGAATTATTGAATTAATTAAATATACTCATGGGCGAACTTTAGTATTATTTACTTCAAAAGAAGATATGGGAACTGTTTATCAATTGTTAAAAGATGAAAAATTACCTTGGGAGATTTTAATACAAAAAAGTGGTGGAGGAAATCAGCACCACTTATACAATACTTTTATTAAAACCAAAGGAGTACTCCTTTCTACTAATTATTGGGAAGGATTTAACGTGCCAGGCCCTGATTTATCACAAGTCATTATTGTACGCCTACCTTTTCCGGTACCAGATCCTATCATTGATTATAAAAGTTCATTAGTTGAAAATTCCATTCAAGTCACCCTACCAGAAATGCTCGTCAAACTTAGACAAGGAGCTGGACGACTAATTCGTAAAGAAGAAGATACAGGAATACTAAGTATACTTGATCCACGCATTGGCACAATATTAAATAAAACATATCGTAAGCATGTTCTTAATAGTCTTTCCATTAAAAATATGACAGAAAATCTAGACGAAATAAAGGAATATTGTCAAATTAATATAGTTCTAATACAGAAATAATAAGCCAAGGAGGCTCTTACACCATGACCACATTCCCGCGTCCTCTAAAGCCCTTATAACCTTTACTTTATCCTATACCTAACCCCCCGTCTTTGCCGATGGCGGCGACATCGACCTAAAAGAAGACCTGCAACGATCCGCCACCGATCTCCTTATCAATACACCTTTCGATATCACCCAAAACACCACCCAAAAATCAAGCGCCCTAAGCAAAATAATCAACGACTCCGACTACCGCGTCGCAAAAGGCACCACCGAAAACGGAATCACAATCTACCAGCTCGGCATACTAGGAGTCACAGCTAACTACTGGATTAAGGCAGACGACAAAACCAAGAAAATGATCGTTCTGGACTATTATTTCCCCTACATACAAAAAATGAGCATAGACCAGTATAATACCGTCTTTGACGAAATACTCCCAACCATCACAGGCGCCTACGGCTCCCCCACCAAAGAAGGCTACAAACAGTACCGAGGTAAAAACTATAAATTTATCGAATTCCACGAAAAAAGTAACTACAACTATTACCTAGGTATCGATCAACACCTAAGTGCAGGCTTCACCCTCCGTTTCACAATGCGCGCCCTAACTCCTGGCGATGATCCAATCAGCATCCTCTTAACTCAAAAAGCCTATGAACTTTGCAACAATAAACAATAAGACGCAGCCCTCGAAACCTTCACTAAGGCCTTAGAACAAGACCCAAATAATAGAATCGCCTACCAAGGCCGCGTCATCACCTATACCTCAAAATCCATGTTCGATAAAGTTATCGAAGAAGAAAACAAGCTCTTAGAAGCAGATCCCGAATATCCCTAAGCCTACAGTCTCCGTGGCAATGCCTACTACCAAAAAGGCATGAAAGAAAAAGCTAAAGAAGATTTTATCTTATTCGTAAAATACGCCAACCCAAGCGACTCAGCAGTAAAAATCATAAAAGATATCCTAAATACAATGACTTCTGTTAAATAACCTAATGATAAATAAAATCCCGTTCTCAGCTATCAAAGCTAGAACGGGATTTTATTTATCATTAAGTTTTATGGTTTATCTTTACTATCAATTCATGTCCTTCATCATCCAAATTAGTTTGATCAAAGTGATCATTTTGTATCATTTTGATCAGACTTTTTTGTCCATGATCAAACTATTTTGTTACTGATCAATCTTTTTTGTAACGCTACAATATAACGCGTCATAAATTCCATTTTTATTCAACCGTGACACTTTTTGCCAAATTGCGTGGCTTATCGACATCGCAACCTCTGGTAATCGCAGCATAATAAGCTAATAGCTGCAATGGAACAACGGCAAGGATTGGTGCTAAATATTTATCAGCATTAGGGATAAATATGGTGTGATCTACATATTTTTTGATTTGGTCATCGCCCTCTTGTGCAATACCGATTACAACAGCATCACGAGCTTTGACTTCTTTAATATTGCTAAGGGTTTTCTCATATACATCATGTTGCGTAGCAAGGGCGATCACTGGTACTCCTTCAACGATTAGAGCAAGTGTACCATGTTTTAATTCACCAGCAGCATAGGCTTCTGCATGGATATATGAAATTTCTTTTAGTTTCAGTGCGCCTTCTAAGGCTACTGCATAGTCTAACGAACGCCCAATAAAGAATACGTCTTCATTAAAGCCATACTGCTGTGCAAAGGTTTTGATAGGTTCAACATCTTCTAGCATTTGTTGTACTTGGCTCGGCACATTGCGTAGTCCGGAAATTAGTTCTTGGCTACGTTCAGCTGAAATGGTTTCACGTAGTCCTGCCATATAAATAGCAAGCATCGCTACACTAATAAGCTGAGTCGTATAAGCTTTGGTAGAAGCTACTGCAATTTCTGGGCCAGCCCAGGTATATATAACCTGATCAGCCTCACGAGAAATAGAAGAACCTACTACGTTCGTAATCGCCAATGTTTTAGCACCTAGACGTTTTGCTTCTTTCAAAGCTGCTAAGGTATCCAGTGTTTCACCTGATTGGCTGATAACAATCGCTAGCGTCTTGTCATCTACTAATGGAGAACGATATCGAAATTCAGAAGCTACATCCACTTCTACTGGAATACGAGCTAAACTTTCAATGTAATACTTCCCAACAATACCAGCATGATAAGCAGTACCACAAGCTACAATAACGACTTTCCCGATAGCCGCCATCTCGTCTTTACTCCATTTTAGCTCATCAAAATTAATGTGACTATTATCTTTCGCCAAACGACTTGTCATCGTTTCACGGATGGCTTTCGGTTGCTCATAGATTTCTTTAATCATGAAATGCTCATAGCCGCCTTTTTCTGCTGCTTCCGCATCCCAATTGACTTCAAATACTTTTTTAGTGATCGGTACACCTTGGCGATTTGTTACCCATACGGAATCTTTCGTGATAACTGCCATTTCACCATCACTCAAAATGTAGGTTCTACGAGTACGACTGATGATAGCAGGAATATCTGACGCGATAAAGTTTTCGCCATCACCTAAGCCAATGACTAGTGGATTATCTTGTTTGGTACAAATAATCTTCCCTGGCTCAAATTTAGTCATAAACACTAAAGCATAAGAACCTGAAATATCCGCTAATACTTTTTTTACAGCAGCTTCAAAATCACCATCATAATATTCTTCTAGTAAATGTGCTACTACTTCTGTATCTGTTTCTGAAGTAAATATATGTCCTTTGGCAATTAATTGTTCTTTTAAATGCATATAGTTTTCAATAATACCATTATGCACTACTACAAAATCGCCAGTACAATCACTATGTGGATGAGAATTAACATCTGATGGACGACCATGAGTTGCCCAACGAGTATGTCCAATCCCCATATGACCTGTAAGTTTATCTTTACTCAATTTTTTTTCTAAATTAGCTAAACGACCAATTGTTTTCTCAATATGAATTTTACTACCGTCATGGACAGCAATACCCGCTGAATCATAACCACGATATTCTAATTTGCTCAAACCTTCTATTAAAAATTCCGCCGCCTCTTTGGGGCCAATATATCCAACAATACCACACATATGGTAATTCCTCCTAAAAATCTTTGTTTTTACGTTTTATGATGTTAGCATTCACATGCTAACTAAGCGACTTACACAAATCTTTTAACAAAGATTTGGTTCGCTGCTTATGGTGCGCTACTTCTGCTTCAGGCGTTTTGTCCTGCAAGTCACCTCGCAGTTTTGTCGCTGTTTATCGGTTGCAGAGTAACCGAGAGGTATCCGCTGAAAATTCGATAAACCTCTTCCTCGTCCGCTTACTACCAAATAGCAAGCTCCAGCGCTTATATTATTAGATGTCAGTTCATTATCTATCCATATCCCACCTCCAATTCATACAAAGACACACACAAAGGAGCACTACCGTGCTCCTTTGCATACCTTATTGTAATATAATAGGTGACTTTGGTCAACTTATCCTTGCTCTTTTTTTATAATATCAGCAATATTATGAACAATACGCTCTAATACCGGCATATCTGGGCCTTCCGCCATAACCCGAATGAGTTGTTCTGTCCCAGAAGGGCGGACAAGAATACGTCCTTCCTCACCTAGTTCTTGTTCTCCTGCCTTGATTGCATCACTAATATTTTGATTTTTCTCCCAACCTTCTTTACTCATCACAGATACATTTACTAGTAATTGAGGATAACGTACCATAACGGATGCTAATTCTGACATCGTCTTACCACTTTTTTTCAAAGCTGCAATTAGTTGCAGGGCAGTTAAAACTCCATCACCAGTTGTACTATGTTCGGCAAAAATTACATGACCGGACTGCTCACCGCCCAAAACAAATGATTTTTCCATCATCGTTTCTAATACATACCGATCGCCTACAGCTGTTACTTCTACTCGTCCACCTGCTTGTTTAATGGCTTGATAAAGACCAATATTGCTCATAACGGTCGCCACTAAGGTATTGTCTTTCAGCGTCTTCTTTTGCAAACGGTCAATGGCACAAATCACCATCATCTGATCACCATCAATAATTTGACCTTTTTCATCTACAGCTAGGCAACGATCTGCATCACCATCATGAGCAATACCAAAATCTGCTTTGTGGTCAATGACAGCTTGTTGCAGTTGCTCCATATGAGTAGAACCACAATGATCATTAATATTCGTACCATTTGGTTGGTTATTAATGACAATAACCTCTGCACCTAGACGTTTATATACAACCGATGCAACTTCAAATGATGACCCATTTGCACAGTCTACTACCATCTTTAAACCTTTAAAATCAACATCTACAGTGCTTACTAAATAGTCAATATAATGTTTTACCAAATCATGATGGTAGGCAATGGTCCCTATTTTATCGTTAATAGGATTCTCGATATCATCCGAGTAACCCATTACTAATTCTTCTAATTCTTCTTCTACGGCATCTGGTAGCTTATAACCTGTACCAGCAAAAAACTTAATGCCGTTATCAGGATATGGATTATGAGATGCGGAAATAACGACACCAGCCTGAGCATTTAGTTTGTTCGCTAGATAAGCTACTGCTGGCGTTGGCACGATGCATAATAAAATTGCCTGTCCACCTGCAGAACAGATTCCAGCAGCTAAAGCAGCTTCTAACATTTGACCCGAAACTCTAGTATCACGACCAATAACAATCACTGGTTTGGGGTGATTTCTGCCAAAATAAGTCGTAGCTGCCCAGCCCAATCGAAACGCTAATGATGGTGTTAATTCTCTATTTGCTACTCCGCGCACTCCATCTGTACCAAAAAATTTTCCCATGTTATCTCTCCTTCTAGTAGGCGATTTTACAGTCGCCCTGACACCTTATATTTTTTTATCACTGCAATCGCAGAATTAAGACCGTCTAAAGCAGCACTCATGATACCCCCTGCATAGCCTGCCCCTTCCCCAATTGGATAAAACCCTTCTGTATTGATTGACAGATAATCCTTACCACGTATGATGCGTACTGGCGCCGATGTTCTCGTTTCCACTCCTGTCATAATGGCTTTAGGATCAGCGAAACCTTTGATTTTACGATCAAAATCAGGCAATGCTTGCGCTAATGTTTGAGTCACAAACTCTGGTAGACATTGGCGCAAATCAGCAGCAACCACTCCTGGCCGATAGCTAGGCTTCGTACAGTAAGTAGTACTACCACTCGTTTTTGACAAAAAATCACCTACCGTCTGCAATGGGGCATGGTAATTACTTCCTCCGCACGTAAAGGCCAATTGCTCATACTTTCGTTGAAAAGCAATCCCGCCCAGTACATCCCCACCATAATCTTCGGGCGTAACATTTACCACCAAAGCACTGTTGCTAATGCCGGATGCTCTTTGATATAAACTCATACCATTGGTTACCACACCGCCTATTTCTGAAGCAGCAGCCACGACTACTCCTCCTGGACACATACAAAAAGAATACGCAGTACGGCCCGTATTTTTATCATGATATACGAGTCCATAATCAGCTGGTGACAAATTGGGATGACCAGCTGAAACACCATACTGGGATGTATCAATAATCTCTTGTGGATGTTCAATACGCACACCAATGGCAAACGGTTTCGCCTCCATAGCAACCCCGTGATTATATAGCATCGTATAGGTATCACGAGCACTATGTCCAATGGCAAATAACGCTAATTCGCAAGGAATATACCGACTTTCATTGACGAAAAGACCTTTGATTTTGCCATCTTCTATCTCAATATCCGTTACTTTTGCTTCAAATTCAACTTGTCCACCCAGAGCAATAATTTGTTGCCTGATATATTTTACCACATTTCGAAGTTTATCTGTACCAATATGAGGTTTATGTATGTAAATAATTTCCGGTGGCGCACCAGCTTCTACAAAAAGTTCTAATACTTGGCGCATTAACGGATCATTGACACGGGTTGTCAATTTCCCATCCGAAAAAGTGCCTGCACCTCCTTCACCAAACTGCACATTCGAGTTAGGATCAAACTGTCCGGTCTGCCAGAAATGGGCAACATCGCGAGTTCTGGTTTCAACATCCCGCCCTCGCTCTAGTACTAATGGGCAATATCCCTTTTGCGCTAACGTCAGAGCAGCCAGCATTCCCGCTGGTCCTAAACCAATCACCACCGGTCTATGTGTAAGGCTAACTTCTCCAGGAACAATCTCTTCTATCACTTGTTCACTAGCGACCATCACATTTTTATCACCACTAAGTTTTGCCAATACTTGTCCTTCTGGCACAGAAAGCAATACATCAAGTGAATAAACAAAACTAATATTATTTTTTCGCCGGGCATCCAAGGCCTTACGCACAATGACCACCTCAAGCACAGCTTGAAGTGGTAGTTTGAGCCTTTTGGCTACCAGTTTATTGATCATTGTATTGTCAGCAAGAGATACCCGCATATTGATTATCCGTAACAACTACTTTTCGCTCCTTTATCTATATAGATATTACTCATTCTTCTTCATGGCAATCGTCGTGGACGCAAGTAAAACTCTATAGCACGCTATAGATACCACTTCTTTGCTACAGGCAATCGCCGTGGATGGGGGATAGGGCTGAGTGGCTTTACTAAGGACGCAAGCGAAGCCCTATACCCCATCCACGGCAGACTAACAATATAGCTATCACTTTCGTACTGCGTTATCTATCACTTCTTGATCACAGTAATATTAACCATTACAGTATTTTTACTAAACACAACGCCTTCTCTTGCTTGTAGTTTAACCTCCATCTCTGTATTTTTTTCAATATTAGAGACATTTATCGGTTCTGTATAAATAAACTCCGTACTAGCAAGCAATTTGGCATCCCCACTGATTTCAAGTTGCGAGGGATCAATCGTTATCGGGTTTAGTGTAATATTTTTCGCTACTGCTCCTGTAGTATTCACCTTGATCGGCACTACCTTTTTAACGGTAGCAGATGTGAACGACAGCGAAACGGTCACTTGCCCGGGACTAATCGTTAACCCTTCTACTTTTTTCCCTTTTTCATCAACTAATTGAAGATATTCCGTAACTGTATAATCTGTATTTTTCCCCGTTACATCTACATTAGCGATCACTTTCGTCGCTGTATTTAATAACTCTGTCGGTCCTTCTACTGTTACATGCGTCAAGCTGTAATTAGTTTTCCCTAAAACTGTACCAGGCGCTGGGATACCATTCACATTCACTTCTACAGGAATCTGGCGGCTCGCGATCGAATCGAGGCGAAAATTAATATTTTCAGGATTTACCTCTACGACTTCTACATTGGCCGGGATCGTAGTATTCACCTTGACCGTGTTCCTTCCGTCTGATAAACCTTTCAGATCAATATATGACTTGATATCCTTAGAAGACAGACCAACAATTAAGGAACGAGGACCACGGACCTTAACCTTGACACGTTCAGGAATATCAACAGCGATAATGGAATTAGAAAGATTTCTCACTTCCAGAGGAATTTCCATACTCGTTTCCACCAATGGATTTTGTTCATTCATTACATATACCCATAAAATAATCGCCATAATGAGAGCGATCACTTTTGCTGTAAGGTTTTTCTTTGGAAGTCTCTCCATTATAAATTCTGCCTCCAGTTCAAGAAGTTACCTAGCGGATGATTCTTGCTGGCAAAGAGTGGACGCAATTTCGCTTTGAGTAACTCTGCGTCAAGATCGCGTACCAGCCGTCCACCTCGTGCTAAGGATATAATACCTGTTTCTTCACTGACTACTACTACAGCTGCATCGGTCTGTTCAGCAATCCCAATAGCAGCCCGGTGCCTTGTGCCAAGTTCCTTATTTAAGCTACGATCTTCCGTCAATGGCAATAGACAACCTGCTGCCATGATTCGATTTCCCCTAAGAATCACAGCTCCATCATGTAATGGTGTATTTGGAATAAAAATATTAATTAAAAATTCATTAGACACAAGTCCATCTACTTTGATCCCAGTCTCAATATAGTCATTAAGACCCGTCTCACGTTCCATTACAATTAGAGCGCCAATCTTATTTTTAGCTAACACTACTACTGCCTTGCCTAGTTCATCTAACAGATTTTCCTGTTCTTCCTCATCTAGAAATACACTCTTCTTAAACAAGGTACCTCTACCTAACTGTTCGAGTGCTCGCCGAAGTTCTGGCTGAAATACAACAGGTAGAGCGACTAACACAACTGTCATCGTTTTCTGTAACAGCCAATAAATAACATTCAGTCCCAACCATTTGCTGATCACGGTAGCGATTAACATGACAATCAAACCTTTTAACAATGCCAAGGCCCTTGTATCTTTAATCATGACATATAGCTTATATAAAACAAAAGCTACAATCACCATGTCTAAGATATCAAGCAAGCTAATTGTTGAAATGATTGCATTAATTTGTGGCATCATACACAAAACTCCTCGCCGTAAATAAATTATAAATAAATACTAATTTATTCTACCCAATATCAAGCAAAACCTTTATTATTTGGTAAGCTCAATAAAAAAAAATAATGCTTCCTGCAAACGCTCTGCAAGAGGCATTATTTTTTAGGTGTTATATATTGCCTTTTGTAAATATATCAAGTATATTTTGCTGTTTTTTCAAAAATTCCTCTGCAACTGCAAACTCTTGCTGCACTCCAGTAGATGATGTTCCACCATAAGAGTTACGTGCATCTACACAAGTTTCTACTTTAATTGCTTCTAAAATATCACTTTCAAATAGATCTGAGAATTGTTTGAACTCAACAAGTGATAAATCCATCAACCATTTGTTTTGTCCTAAGCAGTATGCTACACATTTTCCCACTACTTCGTGTGCTTGGCGGAATGGCAAACCTTTTTTAACTAAATAATCAGCCATATCGGTAGCATTGGAAAAATCATTACGTACCGCTCCATCCATTACCTTATCATTGACCTTCATACCGCGAAGCATCGAAGCGTAAACGGTAAGGCTAAATTTCAAGGTATCAATGGTATCAAACATACCTTCTTTATCTTCTTGTAAGTCTTTGTTATAAGCCAAAGGTAAACCTTTTGCAGTGCTTAGTAGCGCCATTAAATGACCAAAAACCCGCCCAGTTTTACCACGAACTAGTTCTGCTACATCGGGATTTTTTTTCTGAGGCATAATACTAGAACCTGTGCAATGACCATCATCGAGTTCAATAAAAGAGAACTCAGAAGACGACCACATAATAATCTCTTCACTAATACGACTCAGATGCATCATCAAGATGGAAGCGCAAGAAAGGAATTCCAAAATATAATCCCGATCACTCACCGCATCCATACTATTTTCATATACCTGGCTAAAATTCAGCTTACCAGCTACAAAATGTCGATCAATTGGAAAAGTCGTACCTGCTAAAGCACCTGCACCAAGTGGCATGATATCAGTGCCTTCCCAAACACCTTTTAAACGACGAAAATCACGAGATAGCATGAAGAAATAAGCCATCATGTGATGAGCAAACAAGATAGGCTGGGCCCGTTGAAGATGAGTATACCCAGGCATAATAACAGATTTATGCTTCTCTGCCACTTCTACAATCGCTTCCTGCAACTGCGTAAGCAGCACTCCAATATTTTTAATTTCACGTTTTAGATACATATGGGTATCAAGAGCAACTTGGTCATTACGACTGCGAGCCGTATGAAGTTTTCCCCCTACTGCACCAATACGTTCCGTTAAGCGTTTTTCAATATTCATGTGTATATCTTCAAGGGATACTTCAAAGCTAAAATTCCCCGCTTCAATATCAGCTAAAATGCCATTTAATCCCTCAATAATCGTTGTTGCTTCCTCAGAACCAATAATGTTGCATTTTGCCAACATGGTAGCATGAGCAATACTACCCGCAATATCCTCAGCATACATGCGTTGGTCAAAAGAAATGGAGGAGGTAAACTCCTCCACCATTACATCCGTATTTTTGGCAAATCTACCGCCCCATAATTTACTCATTATTTCTTTGCCTCTTTCATCATTAATGCACGGACTTTTAATGGTAAGCCAAATAGGTTAATAAATCCTTCGGCATCGCTTTGATTATATACTTCATCACGACCAAATGTTACAAAGCCTTCATGGTACAGTGAATATGGTGATTTTGTACCTGCACTGATGATATTGCCTTTATACAGTTTTAAACGAACAGTACCAGTAACGGTTTGCTGAGTCGAGTCAACAAAAGCATCTAGTGCTTCTTTAAGCGGTGAAAACCACATTCCATCATATACAAGTTCTGCATAACGGATAGAAACTTGTTCTTTATAATGCTTCGTCGTACGATCAAGTGTTAATAGTTCTAGTTCGTGATGAGCATAATATAAAATGGATCCGCCTGGATTTTCATATACACCACGAGATTTCATACCAACAAGACGGTTTTCTACCATATCGGTAACCCCGATGCCGTGTTCTGCACCAAGAGCATTTAATTTTTCAAGCAATGTAACAGCAGGTAATTTTTCGCCATCAATCGATACTGGAATACCTTTTTCAAAGCCGATTTCTACATAAGCAGCTTGATCAGGAGCACTTTCTGGAGTTCTAGTTACCAAATACACATCATCAAGTGGTGCATTCGCTGGATCTTCTAGGTCAGCCCCTTCATGACTCAAATGCCAAATATTACGGTCCATGCTGTAAGGACGTGACTTCGCTACTGGAATTGGAATATTGTGTTTTTCTGCATATTCAAACGCATCTTCACGAGAGCGAATATCCCATAGACGCCAAGGTGCAATAATCTCTAAATGTGGTGCCAATGCTTTTACAGTAAGTTCAAAACGTACTTGGTCATTTCCCTTGCCAGTAGCGCCATGAGCAATGGCATCTGCCCCTTCAAGTTCCGCAATTTTTACTAACGCTTTCGCAATAATTGGTCTTGCAAAAGAAGTACCGAGTAGATATTTTCCCTCATATACAGCTCCGGCTTTTAAAGTTGGCCAAATATAGTCTTCTACAAACTCTTTAGTCAAATCTTCAATATATACTTTACTTGCGCCTGATTTAAGAGCTTTCTCACGGACTGGTGTTAATTCATCACCTTGTCCCACATCAGCACACATCGCAATTACTTCACAACCATAATTTTCTTTTAACCATGGAATAATAACTGAGGTATCAAGACCTCCTGAATAAGCTAGTACTACTTTATTAATTTTACTCATATTTCTTATCCCCTTTATATTAAATTACCTTTTTTAGTACCCTACTATCTCTATGATTGAGCAGTTGTAAAGTTCTAATGATGTTAGCGTTGCGACGCTAACGAAGCGATTCACACAAATCTTTTTTTAAAGATTTGGTTCGCTGCTTCTATGATTGAGCAGTTGTAATGTTTAAATGATGTTAGCATTTCGATGCTAACGAAGCGACTTACACAAATCTTTTTTTAAAGATTTGGTTCGCTGCTTCACTTCATCAATAATACCATAATTGCCTTCTGTATGTGTAAACGATTTTCAGCTTGATCAAAAACTACGGATTGTTTACTTTCCATTACTTCATCGGTAATCTCTTCACCGCGATGTGCTGGTAGGCAATGTAATACGATCGCATCTGGCTTCGCAACATTCATAATATCTTGGTTAACCTGATAACCAGCAAATGCTACTTTTCTAATATTTTGTTCTGTTTCTTTTCCCATACTTGCCCATACATCTGTATATAATACATCTGCATCCTTGGCAGCAGTAGCAGGATCATTGCTCAGCACAATCTTGCTACCAGTGATCTCAGCAGCTTTTCTAGCCTGCTCTACCATCTGAGGATCTGGTTCATATCCCTTAGGTGTGGCAACAGAAATATGCATACCTACTTTAGTGCAAGCATGCATCAATGAATGTAACATATTATTACCATCACCAATATATGCCATTTTTAACCCTTTTAATGATCCTTTATGCTCCATAACAGTAAAAATATCTGTTAAGGCTTGGCAAGGATGCATCATATCCGTAAGGGCATTGATAATTGGGATACTCGAATACTTTGCCATTTCAACCACTTCATCATGAGAAGCCGTACGAATCATAATGCCATCTAAATAGCGTGATAATACCCTTGCTGTATCTTTAACAGGCTCACCCCGGCCAATCTGTAGATCATTTCCGCTTAAAAATAAAGCGGATCCACCTAATTGCCACATGCCTACTTCAAAAGATACTCTGGTACGTGTGGATGATTTTTGAAAAATCATCCCTAGTGTTTTTCCTTTTAATAAATGATGCTCTTCTCCACGCTTTAGCTGCGCTTTTAAAGTCTTAGCCAGTTCTAATATCTCATTGACTTCATTAATTGCTAAATCATCAATGGATAATAAATCTTTCGCCTCTATCCCCATGTTCATAACCCCCAAAAAGAATTAAATCAAAGTCTTCTATATTTTTGCTAGTACGTTATCCAGTACAGCTAGCATTTCATCAATATGACTTGGTTGAATAATCAGTGGTGGTACAAAGCGAAGTACATTACCTGCTGTGCAATTGATAATCAAACCTTCTTCTAAACAAGCATTGACTATATCTCGCCCATTTTCAATTGTAAGCTCTGCCCCTACGATTAAACCTTTGCCTCGGACCTCACTAATAATAGTAGGATATTTCTTTTGAAGTTTTACCAAACCACATTGTAAATATTCTCCTACCTTCTTAGCATTGTCAAGCAAATTGTTTTCTTCCATTTCTGTCAAAACAGCATTCGCTGCTGCACATACTAATGGATTGCCACCAAAGGTAGAACCATGATCACCACTGTGAAAAACGCTAGCTACTTTGTCACTAGCAATAAAAGCACCAACTGGTACACCACCACCCAGACCTTTAGCAAGGGTTACAATATCCGGTACAATGCCATATTCTTGGTAAGCAAACATACTACCAGTACGCCCCATACCAGTTTGAATTTCATCGAGTATGAGTAGCGTTCCTGTCTTATCACACAGTTCACGCACTTGCTGTAGATATGTTGCATCAGGCATATTCACGCCACCTTCTCCTTGAATCGGCTCAAGGAAAATAGCGCAAGTTTTTTCAGTTGTAGCTGCTTTTAATGCCTCGATATCATTGAATGGTACATATTTAAAGCCAGCTGGTAATGGCTCATATCCTTTTTGATATTTGGTTTGAGCTGTCGCAGTAAGAGTCGCTAATGTACGTCCATGAAAACAATCGTTAGCCGTAATAATTTCGATTCGATCGGAATTCAATGTCTTTCCATATTTTCTAGCGAGCTTTATCGCGCCTTCATTGGCTTCTGCACCACTATTAGCAAGAAATACTTTACCAAGACCGCTCAGTGCTGCTAAGCGTTTTATCAATGTGGCCTGTACTTCTGTATAATATAAATTGGAGCAGTGAATGATCTTGCTAGCCTGATCTGCAATAGCCTCTACCAATTTAGGATTTGCATGACCTAAAAGATTTACGGCAATGCCTGCTAAAAAGTCCAAATATTTTTTACCTTGGTTATCATATACATAAGGACCTTCCCCATGTGATAACACAATGTTATAACGAGCAAAAACTGGTAGATAATATTCTTCCACAATGTCTACAACTTGCTGTTTATTCATATTGCCAACCTCCATTATTTTACGACTTCAGTACCAATACCTTGCGAAGTGAAAATTTCAAGTAGAATGGAATGTGGTTGCCGTCCATCAATAATATGAGTTTTAGCCGCACCACCTCTAAGAGCTCTGATGCAGGTTTCCACTTTAGGAATCATGCCACCCTCAATACTACCATCTTTAATCATTTTCTCAGCTTCAGTAAGCGCTAGAGAAGAAATAAAGGTATTCTTATCATGATAGTCACCATAAATCCCCTCAACATCGGTCAATAGCAGCAATTTTTCCGCTCCTAAAGCACCTGCTACTTCACCTGCTACATAATCAGCATTAATATTATAACTTTCTTTATCTGTCCCCACCCCGATAGGAGCAATAACAGGAGTATAACCATTATCAAGAAGAGTCGTGAGAATATCCGTATTAATGTGCTCTACATCACCAACAAATCCAATATCCACAGTAGTAACCGTTTCATTTTCATACACTTGCGCCAAATGTTTTTTCGCAACAATCAAATCTGCATCTTTGCCACTTAGTCCTACTGCCTTAGATCCATGGCGATTTAGTAAACTGACGATTTCTGTATTAATTTTTCCGACTAATACCATCTCGGCCAATGCTACCGTTTCTGCATCCGTCACCCGAAGACCACTGACAAAAGTTGTTTCTTTGCCCATTTGCTTCATAATTTTTGTAATTTCTGGACCACCACCATGAACTACAACCGGCCGCATGCCAACATATTTTAAAAGAGTAATATCTTGAATCACGCTATTTTTAAGTTCGTCATTCACCATAGCATTACCACCATATTTAATAACGACTGTTTTACCAGAAAATTGTTGGATATAAGGTAGGGTGTCAATTAATACTGCTGCAGTTTCTACTGCTGCACTGTCTAATGGTTTTAACATATGATTCCCTCCATTTATGTATGATACTCACCATTAATTTTTACATATTCATAAGAAAAATCACAGGTCCACATGGTAGCAGTATAATCACCAAGACCCAAATCTACAGTAACAACGATATCTTGTTCACTCATGATAGCCTTTAGTGCTTTTTCATCAACTTCTATGCCCATCCCTTGCTTAACGATTGTTACATCACCAATAGCCAGCGATATTTTTTCTGGATCGGCCGCTGCCTCGGAATACCCTACGGCACATAAAATCCGTCCCCAATTGGCATCCTGACCAAAGAAGGCTGTTTTAACAAGTGGAGATTTAGCAACCGCCATGACTGCTTTTTTGGCATCGACTTGGCTTGCCGCTCCTTGTACGGTAATCTCTAAAAACTTAGTAGCACCTTCCCCATCACGTACCACTTGTTTTGCTAGGAAAATACATACTTCCGTTAATGCAGCGGTTAGAGCCTTATATTCGGTGCTATCAGCACTTTCAATCATTGCATTGCCAGCTACTCCATTGGCAAGAATACAGGTCATATCATTCGTGCTACTATCTCCATCTACCGATATCATATTAAACGATACATTCACAGCTTCGGTCAATGCTTGCTTTAAAATCAGCGGCGCAATCGCAGCATCGGTTGTAATACAACAAAGCATAGTAGCCATATTCGGGTGAATCATTCCTGATCCTTTAGCAATACCAGCCATTCGTACTGGAGTGCCATTGATTTCAAATTCATATGCACAAGTTTTTGCAAAGGTATCCGTTGTCATGATCGCTGTAGCTGCATTTTCATGACCCTTTTCATCAAGCTGTTCCACAGCTTTTTTTATACCCATATCAATTTTATCCATTTGTAAATTCACACCGATAATACCTGTGGAAGATACCACAACTTCATGATCGGCTATCCCTAATTGCTCAGCAGTGATATGAGCCATCGCCTTCGCATCGATAAGACCTTGTGATCCGGTACATGCATTTGCACAACCTGAATTGATTACAACAGCGGAAGCTGTTCCTTTTTCTGCAACAAGGCGAGATACAACAACAGGTGCTGCTGCCATCGTATTTTGGGTAAATACAGCGGCCACACTCGCAGGTACCGTACTATAAATCAGTGCTAAATCCAGTTTTCCGCTCTTTTTAATACCAGCTTTAACGCCAGCAGCTTTAAAGCCTTTCGGTGAAGTAATTCCACCCGTAATTTTTTTCAACATAAAACAACCTCCTATATTTTGTATCATGGATATAATGCTATTTTCGTCAATCCAGTATTTTCTGCAAAACCAAACATGACATTAAAATTTTGTACCGCTTGCCCAGCTGCACCTTTTACTAGATTATCAATGGCTGAAACCACAACGACTCGATTGGTACGAGGATCAATATGCCATCCTAAATCACAAAAATTGGATCCCCGAGTATTTTTAACAGCTGGATAACCACCCCGCCCTAATAAGCGGATAAAGTGTTCCTGGCTGTATAATTCTTCAAAAGCTTGATCAACGTCTGCTGGTGTTACTCCTGCTGCCAGCGTTGCATAACAAGTACTCAAAATACCACGAGACATAGGAATAAGATGTGGAGTAAAGCTAATAATAGCCTCTTGACCAGAAACATCCGTAAGAGCTTGCTCAATTTCTGGTGTATGACGATGACCACCAATATTATAGGCTTTAAGATTATCAAACATTTCCGCAAAATGACTTCCGAGGTTTAGACCACGTCCTGCGCCTGAAACACCAGATTTCGCGTCTACCACAATACTCTTTACATCGATCAAATGTTTCTTAGCTAGCGGTGCTAGGGCCAAGATACTCGCTGTTGTATAACAACCGGCATTGCCGACAATCTTCGCCTTTTTGATTTGATCACGATATAATTCGGTTAAACCATATACAGCGCCCGACTGCACATGAGTATGTGTAACTTTATACCATTGTTCATATATAGATTCATCACGAAAGCGATAATCCGCACCTAAATCAATTATTTTAACGCCTTGCTCAGCTAATGGTTTCCCAATAGCCATAGCATGCCCATGAGGCAAGGCAATAAATACAGCTTGATTGTCAGCAAACTGACTTAGATCCTTCATACTCGTCAATTTTTTATCATAAATTCCGCGTAAATGCGGATATGCCTCAGTAATAGATGCACCCGTTTGGCTTTCTGAGGTAATATGAGCAATCTCCACTTCTGGATGATTGATCAATATTCCTAATAATTCAGCTCCCGCATAACCTGTTGCGCCAATAATACTAACCTTCATCGTCTTCCCCTCCCTTTATTATCTCATAATTATACACGACATGTGTATATTTATGCAACTGTTTTTTCTTCCTATGATGACCTTATTTGCAAATTGCTTTTTCTTATTGTAGAACCCATTCCAATTGATGATTGGTTCATCATATCAAATAGTATAACCTTAGTATTATTAACCATTAAAGTATAAAAATCCTGCAAAATACGTATATTTTGCAGGATTTTTTCTTAGAATAGAGATTCTATTATAACAATATACTAACTAATACATAGCCCATAGCACATCCACCTAATACACCAATCAAACCAGGTATAATGAAGCTGTGATTGATGATGAACTTACCAATACGCGTTGTTCCTGAGCGATCAAATCCAATACAGGCCAAATCACTTGGATAGGTTGGTAGTACAAAATAGCCATAGGCAGCTGGGAAAAATGCTACCATCATCTTAGGATCAACTCCAAGGGCAACCCCCATAGGAGCGATTGCTGCAATCGCTGCAGCCTGGCTATTAACCAGTTTAGAAACTAAGAATAATACAATCGCATACATCCAAGGTTTACTAGCTACAACACCCGCTAACGTGCTTTTCAATAAAGTAAAATGAGATTGGAAGAAAGTATCCGTCATCCAAGCCACGCCAAATACGGAAATAATGGCAACCATACCAGCCTGAAAAACAGGACCTTTGGAAATTTCTCGTGAATTTACCTTACAAGTCATCATAATGACAGCACCAGCAATCAGCATTACCATTTGAATCGCAAGTGTCATTGACATAGGCTTTACTTTGCCAACAGGACCAAAGGCAGGTAGCAAGCTCGGAAAGGAACCTAATAGTATAACACCGGCAATACCGGCAAAGAAAATCCAAGTTGCCCAGTGAGCTTCTTTAGGTAATACAGTATCTTGCAACGTATCACTATTTCCATAAATATAGTCTTTTTGTTCTGGATCTTGAATTTTAGCTTGAAAATCCGCATCTTTATCTAGGTCTTTCCCGCGTTTCATGCTCCACAGAGCAGCAAGGATCACACCAACAAAAGTAGCTGGAATAGAGATCATAAGTAAATCAAGAATACTAACAGCCTTTCCTATGCCATGGCTTGCAGCCAAAATAGAAACCATAGAAACTACGGAAACCGATACAGGAGATGCGCCAATCCCGATTTGCGATGCAACAGAAGCAACGGCCATTGGGCGTTCTGGTCGAATACCTTTTTTAATAGAAATGTCATAGATAATCGGGAACATCGTATACACGACATGACCAGTACCGCATAAAACCGTCAATGTCCATGTCGTAATCGGAGCCAAGATGGTGATATACGAAGGGTGACGACGTAGTACACGTTCTGCCACCTTGAGCATTACATTTAAACCACCAGCAGTTTGCAGTACCGATGCACAAGCAATAACTGACAAAATAGTCAACATAACATCAATTGGCGGTTTACCTGGTTCCAAACCAAAAACAAATGAAAGAATAAAAAGTCCAATACCACTAATAAGTCCTAAACCCATGCCTCCATATCGAGTCCCTAACAGTAGGCATATCAGAATGACCAAAAATTGTAAACTAAGCATTGTTTTACTTTCCTTTCTTCTACAATTTTAATGCATACTAATTTCTCACATTTCATGTTGAATATAATTAGTACTTTTATACTCTTATCATAGCAAAAAAATTCTCGCTACATATAGTTTAAACATTAAAAAAAGTAAAAAAAGTCTTTTTCCTATAAGAAAAAACTTGGTTTCGACCAAGTCCTCAGACGCAGGTAGAAGCCTTAGTTATTCTTACTTGGAACCCTAGAAAGTGTTATATTTTCTGATTCCGCAAAAATATAATCTTGCAAAATAACTTCATTTTACAAGATTATATTTCAGTCTATATCTTAAGCTACTACAACCTATTTATTTCTGTTTATTCATCTTTGTACTTGCTGTTCTCTTTTCTTTATTGTCAAGTTTAATGAGTGCGATTGCATAACCCACACCAAAAGGAGCTTCATACGATACTATCTCCGCTGAAGCATTCATGCCACCCACTACTCCCATCAAAAAGAAAATCGGCCGCAAACCACATTCTCCAGCTTCTGCAATCAACTCTTTGTCCATATTTAGTAATGCTTTTACATTTAGCTCTTGCACTGCTTGTAATACTTCATTATCAAAGGTAGCAGCTTGCGGGCTGTAACCCGCTGGTGCATCCGGTGTTAAACGGTGCGATAAATCACCAGATCCGATTACCGCTACTTTTTTCCCCACCATACCAATGGCCATTTGTACTGCTTTGCCAAAGGTATACAGCTCCTCATAGGATAACAAACCAACTGATATATGCACCAACTGTCCTTTAAATCCAGCCTTACTTAAATAATATAGTGGCACTAATGCTCCATGATCTAGTCCTAAGCTGATTCGATAATTTTTAGCCATATCATCCGTTAATTGTATTAAATTAACGCCTAAGCGATCGGCTTTTTTTAAAATATGCCGAGTCAACAAATCATCCGTCTCAAAACCCATAGATACATCAGCAGCACCAAATTCCCCAAAATTACCCTTCAATCTTGGATGGATGCTAATGCTAATTGCATCCTCAAATACCGGACCATGTGGTGTTATTAAAACAATGGTCTGCGGATTTTGTTCCTTAATAATTTTGGAAACTTTTTCTGCAGCATCAATCGTTTGTTGTACTTTAGCTAGTTCCCCTTTGCCGATTTCAGGGATCATAATTGGAGGATGAGGCATCAGTGCGCAACTAGTCAAGTTGTCCATATAAATTGCTCCTTCCCATATACATACGGAATATCAACATTATTAGCCCGGACCGATTTCACTTTTATTTTGTCACATCTTGCCTAAAATAATACGCCAAACCTTTCGCAATCTGCTCGGCTAACTTTTGTTGATACCCATCATTCGCTAATAATGTTGCTTCCTGCTTATTGGTCAAATATCCTGTCTCAATTAACACTCCTGGTATATGATTGATACTATTCAATAATAAAATGTGTAAATCCTCCTTAGCTTGGCGCTTATTCCCCTCGGGAAATTCTTTAAGAGCTCGTTGCAATGTTTCTGCTACTATTTTATTTTGCATAACTTTAGGGTTGTAGAAAACTTGAGCCCCTGTAAATTTCGCATCGCGAAAGGCATTACAGTGTACACTAATGAAAATTTCACTTGTTGAATTTTCCATAATCTCAATCCGCTTTAATAAGTCATTTCGTTTTCCACCTTTTCCCCGCGTATAATAGTCAAGATCCGTCTCTCTTGTAAATGCCACTATGGCTCCATTGTTTTGTAAAATATCCGCTAATTTAAGAACAATCGCTAATGTAATTTCTTTTTCTATTACCTGATTTGCACAAGCACCACTATCGATTCCTCCATGCCCAGCGTCAAGTACGATGCGATGCCCAGATAAAAGTGACAAATCGATCTGTTCTATATCTATATTTGCTAAATAATGCATCGATAACAAATTAAGTACTACGACCGTTATACTAAGCATGATGATACATTGTAGCCTATCTTTTCTGATAAAAACGAGTCTCATTGCGAATCACTCTCCCTAACAACACTCCTAATAAGCTATGTTAAAAAATTCTTTATTATTATAAAAAGTATCAGAAATCTAAAGCATAGAAACGAATTTTTCAATAACGGATATAGCTAATTACAGCCCCATAGGGTAAAATAAAGTCACTGATATACATGCTATAGGAGGAGATCAATGAGGAGATTCCGTAGATTGTTTATTCTGTTACTACTAATATTTGGAGCATCTTTTTTCTGGGCCGGCGGTGATAATATTGTACAAAGATTACTACCTGTTATACCTTCAACAAAGAGCCTTACTACAGAACTAGCAAGTTCATGGAAACGTACGTACCAAATTATAGCTCTAAAAAGTGCAGTGGATGCTAAATTAGATAAAAAAAAATATGTACAAATACAATACATTCCACTTACTATGCAACAAGCAATCGTTGCCGTAGAAGACAATCGCTTTTATCGGCATATGGGTTTTGATATAGAAGGCATACTCAGAGCTACACTAGTGAACATGCAATCAGGCTCCTTTTCTGAAGGCGGCAGTACGATCACGCAACAACTTGTTAAAAATTTATTTTTGACTCAAGAAAAAACCTATGGGCGTAAAGCCGAAGAGTTTATTTTAGCAATTGATATGGAGCTTCGATATTCAAAAGATGAAATATTAGAAATGTATCTCAACTCCATTTACTTTGGTTCAGGAGCTTATGGCATAGGAGATGCCGCAAGAATTTATTTTGCCAAAGCACCAATGAACCTTACCTTGTCCGAATGTGCTATGCTAGCTGGTACCCCTACCGCTCCCTCTATTAACTCTCCCTACGTTAATTTTACTGCAGCAAAAGAGCGTCAGGGCATCGTATTATCACTAATGTCTCGCCACGGCTATATCACTTCACAAGAAGCGACAGAAGCAAAGCTAGCGACAATCAGATTGGCACAATAAAACACCTAAAAAACCAGAAAGATTATTTCTTTCTGGTTTTTTAATAAACAAAAACCCCCGCAAACACTGGGTTTGCAAGGGTATAATGTAAAACGATATTAACGTTTTGAGAACTGGGAAGCTTTACGAGCTTTCTTAAGACCGTATTTACGACGCTCTTTTTCTCTAGGATCACGAGTAAGGAAACCAGCTTTTTTCAAAGATGGACGATACTCAGCATCTACAAGAAGCAGTGCACGTGAAATACCATGACGAACAGCGCCGGCTTGACCGGAAGGACCGCCACCCGCTACCTTAATCAATACATCATATTTTCCAAGAGTTTCAGTCAGATTAAGCGGTTGCTTAACAATAAGTTCTAATGTTTTACGGCCAAAATATTCTGGTAAAGAACGACCGTTAACAAGTACATTGCCTTCGCCCGGAACCAGACGAACTCTGGCAACCGATGTTTTTCTACGGCCTGTACCGTAGTAAGTAACCTCTGCCATAAATTGTTCCTCCTTTCCAGATTATCTTACGTTAATTTCTAATACTTCAGGCATTTGTGCAGCATGTGGATGCTCAGCACCACGATACACTTGCAACTTACGGAACATTTGGCGACCAAGACTGTTTTTAGGTAACATACCTCTAACAGCTAACTCAACCAGACGTTCTGGTTTGTCTGCCAGCATTTGACCAGCAGGGGTGAATGTAGTTCCACCTACATATCCTGAATGACGGAAATACGTTTTTTGTACTAATTTTTTACCAGTTAACGCTACTTTAGCAGCATTGATGATGATAACATGATCACCTGTGTCAACATGCGGAGTAAAAGTCGGTTTATTTTTGCCGCGAAGAACTTTCGCTACTTCAGCAGCTAATCTACCTAAAGTTTTACCTTCTGCATCTACAACATACCACTTACGTTCTATGGTGGCAGCATTTGCCATAAATGTTTTCATGCGATTACCTCCTTGTCACAACATTACAGAAAAAAATTGATTTTGTATCCTTGAGATTCCGGGGCTAACGGAAGTCATGGCATAAATCTCATAGAAACATTGTATTAAATTAGCTTGTCAATGTCAAGAAGTATTGACAGATATGCATATTTTTTTTGAAATACTTTCTAATATTGTACTTCTTTTAGATATAAACCATGGGCTGGCGCTGTAATACCAGCCTTTTTACGTTCAAGGCTTTCTAGTATTACTTTAAACTGTTCGACTGAGCGAGCGCCTATCCCAACTTCAACTAATGTACCGGTTAAATTACGCACCATATGATATAAAAAACCTGTTCCCCAGAAGGAAAGCTCTAATATTTCATCAACAAACTGACACTTTACTTCAAGAATTGTCCGTATGGGACTGATATTCGCTCCCCCTGCTGCTCGAAATGCAGAAAAATCATGTGTACCGACAATACATTGCGCCGCCTTTTCAATCGCTGCTACATCTAATTTGCGGCGAATATGCCAGGCATAATTACGTAAAAATGGATCCGGCATAACATGTGGATATAGTTTATATACATAAATTTTACTTGTCGCCGAATACTGTGCATGAAACATTCCATCTACTTCTTCTACTTCGGTAATCACAATATCATGAGGAAGCAGACACCTAGAAGCAATCGCAATGCGCTCAACCGGAATGGTTCCAGTCGTATAAAAATTTACAACTTGTCCATAAGCATGTACCCCTGCATCCGTCCGCCCAGCTCCATACATTTTCAGTTCATGACCAAATAATTTTGCAAGTCGTCCCTCTAATACTTGCTGTATGCCAATGCCATTCATCTGACGCTGAAAACCATTATAACCTGTTCCTTCATATGCTACTGTTAGTTTAATATTACGCATCTGATTCACCTCAATACACACGATCTAAAAATGGGTACAGTAAAAAGACTCTACCGCAGAAGAGGGGTAAGATTCCCACGATATAATATATGTAAATAATATAACGCCCTAGATAAAGCTACATATAGCAACTTGGCATCAAAGTTATGATCTCTAAAATTCTTATCAGAAGCATTCCAGATAATAACGCCATCAAATTCTAATCCTTTTGCCAATGTAACGGGTAGAACCGAAATACCCCCTTGATAACTAACGGTATCAGTAGTAATCAAATGGATATTATCCATCGGCAAAGCGTCTTCTTGCAGGGCATTATAAATCCACATACTGTCACGAGGATGTTTGGTAATAACACCTATCGATTTACAATCATGACTTTTAAAGTTAATAATAGCCTCTCTAATAGCCTCTATGGCCTCTTGAGTGGTAATAATTTGCTGCATGACAGGTTTATGTCCGATTTCATATACAGGGATCGCTGGTGAGCATCCCTTAGGCATTACAGCATTAAAACACTCTACTATTTCCCTAGCAGAACGATAGCTATGATTCACCTCGCGGTATATAGATTTTACATCACCAAATACATCCTTCATTAACACTTGCCAGCTATCAATGCTACGATAGGAATTAATCCCCTGCGACATATCACCCATGATGGTAAAAGAACTATTGCGTGATAATAATCGGAGTATCTTAAATTCCAAAGCATTCAAATCCTGCGCTTCATCCACCACGATATGCTCAAATTTTGCCATATGATTGAGCCCATCTAGCAAATATTTTAAATAACAAAGGGGAGCTAGATCTTCTTTCTCTATTTTCCCTTGCTGTAAGATATCTAAAGAAAATTCAGCAATAAATGGTATATCAAACTTTCTATTTTTAACTACTTTAAAGATACTTTTATCACGAAACACCTCTATATAAACAGCAACTACATCCGTAGCAGTCCATTGTATGAAGTGGTTATCTAAGAACTTCATCCCTTGTTTGGTGTATTTTTCAAATATTTTATCGGTACTACCCACGGCCTGTTTCTGTTTGGCTTCTAATACCTCTAAAAAGTTTCTCACTCTAAACTTGATATAGCCAATTAAACTCTTAATTCGTTCATTATATGGAATATTAAACGTGCTTCCTTCCATTACTTTTTCAACTTGCTGTTCCTTGCTAATGAGTAGTTGGTTATCAAATAAACTGATTTCTTTTAATTTAAAACAAAATTTCTCAACTTTTTTAACAATCCATGCTTCTAATATCTTGCTAAACTCTAATGAACCTTTCAAATTGGCAACTGAGCTTAATTGCTCACGGCGCTCATCTTTTTCCTTGTAATCGAGAAATAATTGCGCTTTTTCATCTTTATGAATGATAAAATTTTGTTGTGTAATCGCTGATACTACATCTAAAAAAGTTAATTGCTTAACGTCATCGGCATCAATTTCTGGTAGTAACTCACAAATATAATCAAGAAATATTTTATTTGGAGCAATGATCATCATTTTTTGCGGATCTAGTTTTTCATTATACAAAAGATATGATAGACGGTGAAGTCCGATGGTACTTTTACCAGAACCTGCAACTCCTTGAATAATGATGACTTGATTCAGTGTCTCGCGGATAATTTTATTTTGCTCTGACCTGATAGATGTTACAATATCTTTTAACTTATTGCTTGTTCCCTGTAATAAGCGCTCGGTAAGAAATGGATCTGCAATTAGAGCCTCTTTTTGCCTTGCCACTAATTGATCTAGTATATAATCATCTGATATTTTTTGTAAAATACCATCTGCTATTTTATATTGTCTTTTCAAATTAACAGCACCGTGATAGTAATATCTTCCTAGCACATCGTAGCTAGCACGTCCATCATGGCATTCATAAAAGATAGTTGCTACCGGATCGCGCCAGTCAAAGACTAGAATATCTTGTACACCTTCAATTTCAAGTCTGCTGATTTTCGTTCGTCCGATATAGAATTTTTCATATACTTCTGTATCATCTTCTTTAAAATCAACACGTCCAAAATAAGGGCTGTCCAATGCACCCTGTATATCATAAATTTTATCAGTATTATCATTTTTCATCATGGAATGCACATAAGAGCTAACTTGATCCTTATGTTCCATTGATATCCGCATTTGGCATACACGTTTTTCAATGTCTTCTTCTAAAGAAGATATGATTATTTTCATTTCATCAATTGTATTCTCTAAATGCTCTTTTTCTATAAAAAAATCGGGATGTTGTGGATCCATATACAACCTCCTGTATCTTTCTCTATCTTTTTTACTTTACATATATACGGACTACAAGCAGTATCCCTATTACTAGCAATAGTATTGCATATGCTGTCCAATCTTTACCTGTAATTTTTAATTGTTTCATTCTTGTACGATGATCTCCACCACGATAACATCTAGCCTCCATCGCAGTTGCTAGATCATCAGCGCGACGAAAAGCACTAATAAATAAAGGTACCAATAATGGTATCATATTACGAGCACGACGCAATATATTCCCAGACGTAAAATCTGCACCACGCGCCATTTGTGCTTTCATAATTCGATCGGTTTCTTCTAGTAACGTTGGAATAAATCGAAGAGCAATGGTCATCATCATCGCCAATTCATGAGCTGGTAATCCAATTGCTTTAAATGGTTTTAGTAATCTTTCAATGCCATCTGTCAAAGCAACTGGTGAAGTCGTAAAGGTCAGTAATGAGGAAACAATAATTAAAAATACTAAGCGAATTGACATTAAAAATCCCAAACGTAAGCCTTCCTGTGTTACAGTCAATGGTCCTAACGTATAAATAATAATTCCTGTTGTTGTAAATATATGAATTAGCAATGTCAAAATAATAATCAACCATAATGGTTTTAAAGAACGAAAAATCATAACGAGTGGTATGCCACCTAATGCGATACAAAAACCAATAAACACAACCACAACCGAATAAGCCTGATAGTTTTCTGCTAAAAATATACTACTAATAAGTAAGATCGTACTGATAATTTTAGTACGAGGATCTAAATGATGGATTACAGAATTTCCAGGAAAGTACTGTCCAAGCATAATATCTGCAAGCATTGTTAACTCCTCCTTACTGCTGCGAGTACACTATCCACTGCTGCATCCATTGTTACAACCGTATGATCCACTGACAGATCACGTTGTTTAAATTTATTCATTAATACAGTAAGTGGTGGCACATCAACACCTGCTTTTTGTAACTGTTCCTGACAATCTCGAAAAATATCGACAGGCAGACCATCGAGCATCACTTGTCCAGCATTCATCACAATGAGGCGATTTGCCATACGAGCTATATCCTCCATATTATGTGAAACTAATACAACGGTAATACCTGTAGCCTGATACATTTTGATAATTTGTCCAAAGATTTCATCGCGACCTTGTGGATCCAGACCAGCCGATGGTTCATCAAGTATTAGATACCTAGGTTCTAAAGCAATAACTCCAGCAATGGCCACACGTCGCATCTGTCCACCACTAAGTTGAAATGGTGTACGATTTGCAAACCTCTCGTAATCCAGACCAACAAAATCCATAGCTCTTTTTACCCGTTGATCAATTTCAGATTCCTCAATTCCAAGATTACGGGGACCAAATGCAATATCTGCATATACAGTTTCTTCGAATAATTGATGTTCCGGATATTGAAATACCATTCCTACACTTCGCTTGGCATGCTTAGCATCTTGATTTTTAGCATGAATATCCTGTCCGTCAACCGTCACAGTACCTGTTGTTGGCTTTAATAAACCATTTAAATGTTGTAATAATGTAGACTTTCCTGATCCTGTATGACCAATAATGCCCACAAATTCTCCAGGCTTTATTTCTATATTAATTTCTTTAATTGCTGATTTTTCATAAGGAGTCTTCGGCATATATACATATGTAATATTCTCTAATATGATTGACATACAGCCACCACCAATTCCTCATCCGTAATAATCTCTTTTGGCAATGCAATATCATGTTGTTGTAAACGATATGCCATTTCAGCTGCCACTGGTACATCGAGACCTAATTCTTTTAAACGAGTTACCTGACTAAATATTTGTCCTGGAGTTCCTTCCATAATAACTTTTCCACTATTCATTACAATCACACGATCAGCTGCAACTGCTTCTTCCATAAAATGAGTAATATATACGACCGTTATTTTCTCTTCTTGGTGTAAATAACGAACAGTAGACAACACTTCCTGACGCCCCTGAGGATCTAGCATAGCTGTAGGTTCATCAAGAACTAAACACTCTGACCGCATTGCTAGCACTCCGGCAATTGCGATGCGTTGTTTTTGTCCGCCAGATAGTAGATGAGGACTGTGATGTCGATACTCTTCCATACCGACTATTTGTAAAGCCTCTGTTACTCGCTCACAGATTTCTTCTGGCGGTACTCCAAGGTTTTCTGGTCCAAAAGCAACATCCTCTTCTACTACAGTAGCAACAATTTGATTATCAGGATTTTGAAATACCATCCCAACGATTTGGCGTATAGACCAAATATGTTCTTGGTCTGTAGTAGCCATTTCATTTACTATGCACTGTCCGCTACTAGGTAGTAAGAGTGCATTGAAGTGTTTCGCCAAGGTAGATTTTCCTGAGCCATTCGTACCAATAATAGCAACAAATTCGCCTTTATAAATAGATAGATTAATATGATCAAGTGCCGTTACCTGCTCACCATCATGAGAATCATAGGTATGGCACATATCTTTCACAGTAATGATTTTTTCCATCTAAATTTACCCCTTAAAAATAATCGTAGAAATAAAGGCGACCTATAAAGGTCGCCTTTATTTCTACATACCACAATAACCAGGCGACGAGGCCAAGTTTATGTGCCCTTGTCACCTGGCCCAATTGTAATCTTTAGACCAATTCCAATATTACCATTGGCGCAGCATCGCCACGACGTGGTCCGAGTTTCATAATACGCGTATAACCACCTTGACGATCAGCATATTTAGGAGCAATTGTATCAAATAACTTTGTAACTACTTCTTCATCCATGAGGTATGATAAAACTTGGCGGCGAGCATGTAAATCCCCGCGCTTAGCCAAAGTAATCATGTTATCGGCAAGACCGTTGATTTCTTTAGCTTTTGCTTCTGTTGTCTCAATACGCTCGTATGCAAAGAAGGAAGTCAAAATGCTACGGAACAACGCTTTACGTGCGCTAGAATTCCGTCCTAACTTTCTATAGCCCATTTTCTTCCCTCCCCCTATTCTTCATCTTCACTAAGTCCAAGACCTAGCTCGATCAATTTTTTCTTTACCTCTTCCATTGATTTACGACCAAGGTTGCGTACCTTCATCATATCATCTTCGGATTTCTGTACTAATTCGGATACGTTATTGATTCCAGCCCGTTTCAAACAATTGTAAGAACGTACCGAAAGATCTAAATCTTCAATAGTCATATCCATTATTTTTGAATTGTTATCTTCAACTACTTCGGTAAAGGTTCCATCCATTGCTTCTTCTTCAGGAATAATGCCTGCCAAATTCTGAAACAGTTTCAAATGAGCTACCATAATACTAGCAGATTTGCTAACAGCTTCTTCAGGCCGCATGCTACCATCAGTCCATACTTCCAGAGTTAATTTATCGTAATCTGTGACGTTCCCGACGCGGGTATCTGTAATCTGATAGTTAACTCTTTGAATAGGTGAAAAAATGGAATCAATAGGAATTATACCAATCACATGATCTGGTTTTTTGTTCTTATCAGCAGGAACATAGCCACGACCACGTTCTACGGTTAATTCCATTTTTAGCGAACTGCTGGGATCAACAGTCGCCAAATGTAGCTCTGGATTCAGAATTTCTACATCAGGATCTGTAATAATATCACCTGCTATTACTTCTCCTCCATTAAGAGCTTCAATGCGTAAAACCTTTGGCTCGTCAGTGTGCATTTTCAGGCACAATGTTTTTAAATTCAAGATAATGTCGGTAACGTCTTCCCGAACACCAGGAATGGTGGAAAACTCGTGAAGAACACCCTCAATTTTAATCGATGTTATTGCCGCTCCCGTAAGGGAAGACAATAAAATTCGACGTAAACTATTACCAAGAGTCGTACCATAACCACGATCAAGTGGCTCACATACAAACTTGCCATAACGGCTATTTTCACTAATTTCCACTATCTCAATCTTCGGTTTCTCGATTTCGATCATCTGGAAAAACCCTCCTCTTTGCGTACGATTAAGTTACGCCATACCCACGGCCGAGGGCATAAATTAGGACTACTTATCTGGAATACAATTCAACAATGAAATGTTCTTGAACTGGAGTATCAATTTCCTCACGTGTAGGGTAGCGTAATACTTTACCACTCATCACATTATCAGCTGAACGTTCGAGCCATGCTGGTAGTGTTTTATTAGCACAAGTCTCAGCTATTTCTTTCAATAGTGGTGACTCCTTGCTAGCTTCACGTACCTCAATCACATCATCAGCTTTCATCAAATAAGATGGAATATCTACTCTTTTTCCATTGACTAGAAAATGTCTATGACGAACCAATTGTCTAGCTTGCGAACGACTCGCTGCAAAACCAAGACGGAACACCACATTATCTAATCTTCTTTCTAATAATACTAGTAAATTTTCACCAGTAATACCTTTTTGACGATCAGCTCTTCCAAAAACACTACGGAATTGGCGTTCTAACATGCCATAAACGCGACGTGTTTTTTGTTTTTCTCTAAGCTGAACACCGTACTCGGAAACCTTTTTACGAGTTTGTCCTTGGCCATGTTGACCAGGTGCAAAAGCACGTTTATCAAAGGAACACTTATCAGTATAGCATCTTTCGCCTTTAAGATATAGTTTAACGCCTTCTCGACGACATAGTCTACAAACAGGTCCTGTATATTTAGCCATTTATATTTAACACCTCCCGAAACTTTTTATACTCTTCTACGTTTAGGTGGACGACATCCATTATGAGGTACAGGAGTACAATCTTTAATGGAACTTACTTCCAATCCAGATGCCTGTAGTGATCTAATGGCTGCTTCCCGACCTGAGCCAGGTCCTTTTACAAATACTTCTACTTGTTTAAGACCATGTTCCATGGCAGCTTTAGCAGCTGTTTCAGCTGCCATCTGTGCAGCAAATGGAGTACTCTTACGAGAACCTCTAAAACCAAGTCCACCAGCGCTAGACCATGAAAGAGCATTACCCTTTGTATCAGTAATTGTTACGATGGTGTTGTTAAACGTAGAACGAATATGTGCTTGACCATGTTCAATATTTTTACGTTCTTTTCTTTTAGGTCTAATAACTTTCTTAGCAACCAATCTTTATCCCTCCTCTACTACTTTTTCTTTTTCGCTCCAACCGTTCTTTTTGGTCCTTTGCGAGTACGGGCATTTGTCTTAGTACGCTGACCACGTACAGGAAGACCCATACGGTGACGCTTACCACGGTAACAACCAATTTCGATCAGACGCTTAATGTTAAGTGACTGCTCACGACGTAAATCGCCTTCTACTCTATAGTTTTTGTCAATAATCTCACGAAGTTTGATAACCTCTTCTTCCGTTAAATCACGAGTGCGTGTATCAGGACTAATCCCAGTAGCAGCGATGATTTCTTGGGAAGTTGTAAGACCTATTCCGAAAATATATGTTAAAGCGATTTCAATTCTTTTATCACGTGGTAAATCGATTCCGGCAATACGTGCCATGTATAGTACACCTCCTATCCTTGCTTTTGTTTATGTTTAGGATTTTCGCAAATCACCATTACATGTCCCTTGCGTTTAATTACCTTACATTTTTCACAAATGGTCTTGACCGACGCTCTTACTTTCATTTGCCAGTCCTCCTTTTCATATATTCACGAACTCGCGCAATCAACGTTACATCGAAAGCCAACTTACTTACGAATCCGCTATTTGAAACGGTAGGTAATACGGCCACGCTTTAAGTCATAAGGCGTAAGTTCTACAGTTACTTTATCCCCAGGTAATATCCGGATAAAGTTCATGCGGATCTTACCTGATACATGCGCCAGTACGACATGCTCATTTTCCAGTTGTACCTGGAACATAGCATTAGGCAAGGCTTCGAGAACCGTACCTTCAACCTCAATTGCATCTTGTTTGGACACGAGAATCCCTCCTAGTCCGCTTATCACAGATTATCTGGTTTATATAAAACCTGAATGGCTTGGCGGAGTTCTTCATCTGAAATTTTCACGCCAGATTGAAGCTTTTCCGCCACACCTTGGGCAATCGATTTAAGAACATTGACATGTCGGATATTTTTCTGTTTAGGATTATTAAGCTTACGCTCTCTACCATTTGCTAGTAAAAGAAGCTTCTTCTTATTAATCCCTACAACTAGATAAACATTAGTCTGATCACGTCCAGCATTGCTAGTAACAAGTTGACCAATTGATATATTCAAGACTGACACCAGAGCTGCCTCCTATAATTTAGTCAGAATCTCCGGCTTACCATCAGTGATGGCAATAGAATGTTCAAAATGCGCTGAGCGCTTGCCGTCAAGAGTTACAACCGTCCAACCATCATCAAGTGTCTTTACTTCATATGTGCCCAGATTGACCATCGGCTCTATTGCCAAAGTCATACCAGATTTTAATCGTGGCCCACGGCCAGGACTTCCATAATTCGGCACCTGCGGATCTTCATGCATACTCCGGCCAATACCATGCCCAACATAATCACGCACCACGCCAAAGCCATGTTGTTCAACATGTTTCTGAACGCTATGGGAAATGTCACTCAAACGATTACCAATGATAGCGCTTTCGATACCTTTATACAACGCTTCTTCTGTAACATCTAGAAGCTTTTGCACTTCAGCATCGATTTCGCCTACAGGGACAGTAATCGCGGCATCACCATTGTATCCATTGATTACCGCTCCAATATCAATACTAACATTATCTCCAGTTTTTAACTTTCTTAATCCTGGAATGCCATGTACTACCTCTTCATTTACTGAAGAGCAAATGTTTCCCGTAAAGCCATGGAATCCCTTAAATGCAGGAATTGCTCCACGACTTTTAATATATTTTTCGGCAATCTGATCCAAATCCAGCGTAGTAACTCCGGGCTTAACAGCTTTCTTCACTTCAACATGAGTTTCAGCTACTATCCTACCTGCATCACGCAGATAGTTTATTTCCCGCTCTGATTTAAGGATGATCATACCTACTCGCCTCTCAGGGTACTTACTATATCAGAAAATACTTTTTCAATCGCTTGACGGCCATCAATTTCACTATAGAGACCTTGGTCTAAATAATATTCAATTAACGGTTTTGTCTGATCGGAGTATACTGTCAAACGTTTTGTAACCGTTTCTTCAGTATCATCAGCACGCTGATATATTTCCCCATCGCATTTATCACATTGTGATCCTTTTGTAGATGGATTAAATGTTACATGAAAAGTAGCGCCACAACCTTTGCAGATACGACGACCTGTCATGCGATGAATCAAATCTTCTACTGGAACATCAATATTAATAACACGATCAAGTTTTATTTTTAATTCATTCAATGTAACATCCAGTGCATGTGCTTGCTCTGTCGTACGCGGAAATCCATCTAAAATAAAACCTTTATGACAATCAGGCTTAGCTAGTCGTTCTTTTACGATTCCGATAGTAATACTATCAGATACTAATTGACCAGCATCCATGCAGGCTTTCGCCTGCTTGCCAAGTTCAGTTCCTTCTTTAACAGCTGCCCGAAACATATCACCAGTTGAAATATGTGGGATATGAAACTCTGCAACTAATTCAGCCGCCTGTGTACCTTTACCAGCCCCAGGCGGTCCCATTAACAGGATATACACGAAGACACCTCCCTACTTCATGAAACCTTGATAGTGACGCATAAGAATCAACGCCTCTATCTGTTTCATAGTATCAAGTGCTACGCCTACCACTATTAAGAGGGCGGTGCCGCCAAAATAGACCCCTGGAATATTTGTCACAACTGCAATAAAATTAGGCAGTATGGCAATAAGCGCAAGAAATACTGAACCTGCAAGGGTAATTCTGGTCATGACTCGATCCAAATAATCAGCAGTCGGTTTACCCGGGCGCAGTCCTGGAATAAAACCACCGTATTTTTTCATGTTCTCTGCCATATCCGATATGTTCAAAGTAACCGCAGTATAGAAATACGTGAAAAAGATGATCAGTAGCGCATACAAAAATGTTTGTAAAGGCGTACCCCACGCAAACCAATCTGCCACCGTTTTTACCCAGGGAATATCAACAAACTGGGCAATAGTTACTGGAAACATCAGCACAGATGACGCAAAGATTATTGGTATAACTCCCGCTTGATTTACTTTCAGCGGAATATGAGTAGAATGTCCACCATATGTCTTGCGACCAACTACTCGTTTAGCATATTGAACAGGAATTCGTCTTTGGCCTTGTGAAATAAGAATTACTAACACAATCATAGCCATACCAATAGCTATAAAAGCCAACACATTGTACCATTGTATGGTACCTGCAGTCAAATACTGATAAATTACATAAATACCATCAGGTATTCTCGATACAATACCAGCAAAAATAATTAGCGAAATACCATTACCAATACCTTTTTCCGTAATTTGTTCGCCTAACCACATTAGGAAGGTCGTTCCCGCTGTAAGTGTTAACGCAATCAGTATAATCGAACCAATACCCGGATTAATGATTGCCTCCTTAAGTCCAATCGCCATACCAATCGCCTGAACAAAACCAAGTAAGACAGTACCGTATCGAGTAATTTGTGTTATCTTTTTACGGCCTTCTTCGCCTTCTTTAGCCCATTGTTCAAACTTTGGAACAACAACGGTTAAAAGTTGCATAATAATCGAAGCATTAATATATGGAGTAATACTCATTGCGAATATAGAGAACTTACTTAATGCTCCACCAGCAAACAAATCCAGCAAACCAAACAAATTACCACTGGTAAACATTTGTTCAATAACTGAAACATCAACTCCAGGAACTGGGATATGAGTACCGGCTCTAAATACTAAAAACATAATTAGCGTAAAAACTACTTTTTCTCTAAGCTCAGTAATTTTTAGTATATTAGACAGAGCTGAAAGCACTTATACCACCTCGACTTTTCCGCCAGCAGCAATAATTTTTTCTTCCGCTGATTTGGTAAAGCCATTCGCTATTACAGTAAGGGATTTAGTAATTTCGCCATTACCTAAGATACGTACACCATCACGAACATTTTTTAATACCCCAGCTTCGATCAAAGCTACTGGGTCAACAACTGTTCCTTCTTCAAAACGATTAAGTTCAGAAATATTCACGATTGCATACTCTTTGCTAAACTTGTTATAAAAACCACGTTTTGGCAATCTACGGTAAAGAGGCATTTGACCGCCTTCAAAACCAGGGCGTGTTCCGCCACCGGCACGAGAATTTTGACCTTTATGACCTCTGCCTGATGTTTTACCAAGGCCTGAACCGATACCTCGACCTACCCGAGTACGAACTTTTCTCGAACCAGGTGCAGGAGCTAATTCATGCAATTTCATCATTAGCACCTCCTCTCAAATTAGTCTTGTATTTCTTCAACTGTTACAAGATGTTCAACTTTGCGAACCATACCACGAATAACCGGAGTATCATCTTGCATCACAAAAGTATTTGTTTTCTTAAGTCCCAGGGCCTTTACAGTAGCTCTTTGATCCTCTGGTCTGCCGATCAGGCTTCTGGTAAGAGTGATTTTGAGTATTGCCATTATAATTCCTCCTTAACCCAGAATTTGCTGAACGGTTTTGCCACGAAGGGCTGCTACTTGCTCTGCACGTTTTAATTGTTGCAGACCAGTAATCGTAGCGCGTACCATATTATTAGGATTATTAGATCCCAATGATTT
>Ga0074193_1000465_pt1 | contig 67896 bp, 67 predicted proteins | sample EPASupsiteHSE605_FD_64523 | JGI IMG/M metagenome (GOLD analysis project Ga0074193, IMG submission 64523) | Bioremediated contaminated groundwater from EPA Superfund site, New Mexico - Sample HSE6-05 | ecosystem: Environmental > Aquatic > Deep subsurface > Groundwater > Contaminated ...
TTCCCTCCCCCGGACCCCCACCCTCCCCAAAAACTTTTAACGGTGTTGGTGGAAGGATATACGCGGGGAAGAAAGGCCATGGGGCCTGAGGTTCCCCCGAAACAGGCCGCATAGAAAATCGAAAAACGGGGATCGTCAAGAAACGATGCGGCGCTCCTGCTTTTCCGGGCTTCGCCGAAAAAGCCGGCTCCCATGGCCGGAGGAATTCACAGCCCTGACGGACACGTCTGTCTTTCGCAGGCTCCCGCGCACGCCGGCGGTCCTGCCGCACCTCCGCCACCCCCGCCTATCAAGGGGGTCCGGGGGGGATTATCCCCCCCGGCCGCCGGAGGCATCTTCCTCTTCTTCTTACTCTTCGTCCTACTCTTCCCTTACTCTTCCTACTCTTCCCCTATCCCGTATACGATGCGCCGGCGCGCAGGGCTTCGGCGTTTTTGGGGATGAGGTGGCTGTAGTGCTTGGAGATGACGTGGGAGAGGCTTTCCACCACGACGTCCAGCGGCAGCACGCCGCTGGCGTTGACGTAGGCGCCGAGCGCCACCATGTTGGCCATGCGGGTATTGCCCAGGGAATCGGCGATTTCGTTGGCCGGCACGGCCACGAGGCGCACGCGCGAGGCGTCGGCCAGGGCCGGATCGACCAGGGACGAGTTGACCACGAGCACGCCGCCGTCTTTGAGTTGCGGCTGGAATTTGTCCAGCGACGGCCGGTTCATGATGATCAGGCTTTGGGGATTGCGGATGATGGGCGACCCGATGGCGTCGTCGGAGACGACGACGGTGCAGTTGGCGGTGCCGCCGCGCATTTCCGGGCCATAGACCGGGATGTAGGTGACGTTTAAGCCATGCTCCATGCCGGCGTAGGCGAGCAGGTTGCCGATCAGCATGACGCCCTGTCCGCCGAAGCCGGCGATGATCACGTCTTGATAGAGGCTCACGGCGTTAGTCCTCCTTGGCCACGTCTTTGAAGACGCCGAGCGGGAAGCCGGGGATCATTTCCTTGGCGATGCGCTCGTTGGCCTTCGTGGGCGACAGCTTCCAGTTGGTGGGGCAGGTGGCCAGCAGTTCGACGAATCCGAAGCCTTCGCCCGTGATCTGGGTTTCGAAGGCCCGGCGCACGGCGCGTTTGGCCTGGGCCAGATTCTTGATGTTGTTGACGGCGGCCCGGGCGCTGTAGGCCACGCTGTCAAGGCCGGCGATGATCTCGGCCATGCGCATGGGCCCGCCTTCGCGCTCGGCGCAGCGGCCGCCGGGGCAGGTGGTGGTCTTCTGGCCGATCATGGTGGTCGGGGCCATCTGGCCGCCGGTCATGCCGTAGACGGTGTTGTTGACGAAGACGACCGAGATGCGTTCGCCCCGATTGGCGGCGTGCATGATCTCGGCCAGCCCGATGGAGGCCAGATCGCCGTCGCCCTGGTAGGCGAAGACGAAGGCGTCGGAGCGGGCGCGTTTGACGCCGGTGGCCACGGCCGGGGCGCGGCCGTGGGGGGCCTCGACGGTGTCGACGAGGATATAGTTGTACAGGAACACCGAGCAGCCGATGGCGCTGACGGCGATGGTTTTCTCCACCACGCCGAACTCTTCCAGGCATTCTGCCACGATGCGATGGATGACGCCGTGCTGGCAGCCGGGACAGTAGTGGGTGGCGACGTCGGCCAGGACGGCCGGGCGGTCGAAAACGAGTTGCTCGTTCATGCTAGGCCCCCTTCACGGCCGCACGGATCGGCGCTTCGAATTCTTCGGGGGTCGGCATGTTGCCGGGGAAAAAGCCGAAAAATTCCGAATCGGCGATGCCGCGCACGGCCAGTCGCACGTCGTCGACCATCTGGCCGAGGTTGTGCTCGATGGTGAGAAAGCGTTTTCCCTCGCCGGCCAGGGCGCGAAGCTCGGCTTCCGGGAAGGGAAAGAGCGTTATGGGCCGGAACAGCCCGACCTTGAGGCCGGCGGCGCGCAGGGCGCGCACGGCGGATTTGGCGATGCGGCCGATGGAGCCGTAGGCCACGACGACCAGCTGCGCGTCGGCGGTCTCGAAGGCCTCGTAGCGGACTTCGGCCCGCATGGACTCGTATTTGTCCTTGAGGCGCTGGTTTTGTCCGGCCAGGGCCCCGTCTTCCAGGAACAGGGATTTGAGTATCCTCGGGGCGCGCTGGCCGCGTCCGGTCAGCTTCCAGCCGCCGCCCTCGGCCGGGTCCACGGGCACGTCGGCCCGGGGCGCGACCGGCTCCTTCATCTGGCCGACGATGGCGTCGCCGAGAATGAGCACCGGATTGCGGTACTTAAAGGCCAGTTCAAAGGCCGCGAAGGTCAGGTCGTAGCATTCCTGGCAGGTGGCCGGGGCCAGGACCAGGGTCCGGTAGTCGCCGTGGCCGCCGCCCTTGACGGACTGGAAGTAGTCGCCCTGGGACGGGCCGATATCGCCAAGGCCGGGGCCGCCCCGGTTCATGTTGACGATGACGCCGGGCAGTTCCGAACCGGCCATGTAGGAGATGGCCTCCTGCATGAGCGACACGCCGGGGCTCGACGAGGTGGTCATGGCCCGCACGCCGCAGGCGGCCGCGCCAAGGAGCATGTTGGCTGCCGCCACTTCGGACTCGGCCTGGACGAATTCGCCGCCGGCGGCCGGCATGGCCGAGGACAAAAGCTCCGGGATCTCGTTCTGGGGCGTGATGGGATAGCCGAAATAGCAGCGGCAGCCGGCGGCCAGGGCGCCGTAGGCGACGGCCTCGTTGCCCTTGATGAAGACGCGTTTGGCCGACATCAGTCACTCTCCTTGGCGTTGGTTTTGACCGAGCGCCAGACCTTGATGGCCACGTCCGGGCACAGTTTGGCGCAGGTGGCGCAGCCCGTGCACTTTTCCATATCGGCCGGGGGGACCTCGGCGACCTTGTAGCCCTTGTCGTTGAAACGCGACGACGCGACGATGATGGTCTTGGGGCAGGCCTCGACGCAAAGCAGACAGCCTTTGCATCGCTGCTCGTCGATGACAATCCGCGACATCTGTTACTCCTTTGCGGGGGACGGGCAGGCGGCGGCCTCCCGGATTCGGGGGATGCCGCCATGGCCCGGGCCCGAAAGCGCTTGCGGTGGGGAGACGCCGGCCGGGCCTAGAGCACCAACATGGCGTCGCCGTAGGAAAAAAAGCGATAGCCGGAGGCGATGGCCTGCCCATAGGCGGCAAGCAGATTTTCGCGTCCGGCCAGGGCGGACAGCATAATCACCAGCGATGATCCAGGCAAATGGAAATTGGTGACCATGGCGTCCACGATCCGGAAGCGGTAGCCGGGGCGGATGAAGATGTCGGTCTCCCCGGCAAAGGGCTGGAACTGCCCGGTTTCCCGGCAGACGCCTTCGAGGGTGCGGGCGGCGGTGGTGCCGACGGCCACCACCGGACGGCCTTCGGCCTTGGCCGCCGCCACGGCGGCGGCCGTCTCCTGCGACACCTCGATCCACTCCTTGTGCATGGCGTGCTCCCGGAGATCGGGAACGCGCACCGGCGAAAAGGTGCCTATGCCCACGTGGCAGGTGACGGCGGCAAAGCCGAAGCCGCGCGCGGCCAGCCGTTCCAGCAGGTCTTCGGTGAAGTGCAGGCCGGCGGTCGGGGCGGCGGCGGAGCCGAGCTTGTCGTCGCGGGCGTAGACGGTCTGGTAGGCAGATCGGTCTTCTTCGTCGTCGGCCCGGCGGATGTAGGGCGGCAGCGGCACGTGGCCGATGCGCGAAAGCACGGCGGCCAGATCGCCCTGCCAGGAAAGCGTCACGTCGGTGTGGCCGAACGACCCGCGTCTGACGGCGGTGATGGAAAGGTCCGGGGCGAAGTCGATGCGGTCGCCGGGCCGGGGCGGCCGGGACACGCGCAAAAGTCCCGAGGCCGGGGCGCTCTTCCGGCCCGTGGCCGGATCGGTTGACGGGACCAGCAGGGCCACCGGGGTCAGGAGCAGAAATTCGGCCGCCCCGCCGCTGGGCTTTTGCCCCAGCAGGCGCACGGGCGCGACCTTGGTGTCGTTGGCCACGAGCAAGGCCCCGGGCGGCAGCAGATCGGGCAGGTCGGCGAACACGGCATGGCGCGTGGTCCCGGCGGCCCGGTCGAGGACCATCAGGTTGCAGGCGTCGCGCCGGGCGCACGGCCGGGCGGCGATACGGTCCTCGGGCAGCTCGAAGTGGTAGCTGGCGAGCAGATCGTCGGACGCGGGAAGTGACGGCTTTTCTTCAGACAAGGCGGCATCCTGGGCAGGGGAAAAAGGATCAGGGGGCAACGGCGGCCTTCGCGGCGACGGGCAGGGGCCCGAACATCACGGCGACCACGGGCGGGGACGCGCCGCCGCGGCCGGGCATTGCCAACCGGAAAACCAACGCCCCGCCCATTCGCTTCCGGCCGCCACAGGCTCAAGGATGGCGGGCGTCACGGCAAAGGGCGGGGCGTACCTCCGGTCGGTCATGGTCGTCGGCCGGCCGGCGCGGTCAGGCGGCGCTGCCGCCCAGGGCCGCCACCACGTCGCGGATGACCTTTTCGGCGTCGGCCTCGGGCACCTGGCAGGTGCCGACGTTGGTATGCCCGCCGCCGCCGTAGGACAGCATGAGTTTGCCGATGTCCGTCGGATTGGAGCGGTCGAAGATCGACTTGCCGACGGTGAGCACCACGTTCTGCCTCGCCTTGCCCCAGATGACCTGGACGCTGACGTCGGCCGTCGGGAACAGGGCGTAGGCCGTAAACCGGTTGCCCGTGAAAATCTCGTCCTGGCCGCGCAGGTCGATAAGAAGCACCTTGCCGACCAGACGCGAGCAGGCCTTGAGCATGGCCGCGAACTGGGCCTCCTGCTCGAAATAGCGCTTGACCCGCTCGGCCACGTCCGGGTCGGCCAAAATGGTTTCCACCGGCTCGGCGCGGCACAGATCCACCAGCTTCATCATGAGCTGGTAGTTGCTGATGGCGTAATCGCGATAACGGCCAAGGCCCGTGCGCGGGTCCATGATGAAGCTGAGCAGGATCCAGCCCTCGGGCCCGGCCACTTCCTGCGGCGTCAGATCGCCGCTGTCGCAGCGGTCCACGTAGGCGAGCATCTTGTCGAACCGGTCCGGAAAACGCTCATGGCCGCCGTAATACTCCCAGATGACCCGGGCGCAGCTCGGATAGGACTTGGACGCGCCCTGGAAGGTGATGTCGCCCAGGCGCTCGGTCTCGCTGGAGTGGTGGTCGAACCACAGCCCGCAGCCCGGGGCGTAGGGCACGTTGGCCAGGATGTCGTTTGGTCCGCATTCCACCTTGCCGTCCTGCACGTCCTTGGGATGCACGAACACCCACTCGTCCATGACCCCGGCTTCTTTCAGCAACACCGCGCAAATCAGCCCGTCAAAATCCGAACGCGTCAAAAGGCGCATAGTTCCTTCCTCCCGGATGGCGGCCAGGCCGCCGCGCATATCACAGCCAATGGGTCACAATAGCCCAAGGCGCACGGCGAAGCAACCGGCCAAAGGCCTAGTCGCAGCCCGGGACCGCATTTTCCCTTTGCCAGCCATCGCGTTTTCCGATGAAATGTCACGCGGAACACCTATGAAACATCACCTGCCCGATCCCCGCCCGTTGGCCAGTCTCGACGACCTGACCGCGCTGCTGGCCGAAACCGCCGTCCTGCGCCGGCAGGCCGTGGCCGCCCTGGTGGCCGGCAGCCCCATGCCGCCCGAGGCGCCGCCCGCCCTGGCCCAGGCCCTGGCCGATATCGAAGAGGCTGTGGACCGCGACGGCATGGCCGAGCTGGAACTGGCCGAAGACCAGACGATGCGCCTGGACCTGTCCGAGGAACGGCGGCAGCTCGAAAACGACGTCGTCTACCTGGAAGAAGGCCGCGAGGCGCTGCTCAAAGCCCTGGCCAAACGCCACCATGGGTTGCGCGACCTCGTCCGCAGGGGGCTCCGCGTCCTGGCCGGCCAGAGCGTGGGCGTCTTCCTTTGCGACTGCGACGCCATCCTGCGCGCGCCGGGCCAGCGCTTCGTCACGGCCGTGCAGCCGGCCTGGAACGCCGTGGCCCTGACCCGCTTCGCCATGGCCCGGACCCGAAAACCCGTGCTGTGGTCCGAAGCGCCGCTTCGCGGCCCGGGCATCGTCGATCTGGCCACCGTGCCGCCCAGGACCTTTGCCTATGCCGCCTCCCTTGGCCGCGAATTCCGGGATGCCGCCGGCAGCGAGGGCGTGGCCCCGCTGTCCCACGAAAAAATCACGTTGCTCGAATCCATAAACGCCCGGCTGGCCATCCTCCTGGCCGATCCGAGCTGGCGCGGATTCACCTGCATCGGCTCCGGGCTCCAGTTCCGCCGGGGCGAGACCGTCGTCGCCCGCCAGGACGAAAACGCCTCCATCGACGAGGAGGCCTCGCGGGCCCTGCTCGAAAACGTCCACAACATCATCGACGCCGTGGACCCCGAGCGCCTGCACTTCCGCGTGGACGACGACGGCCTCGATCTGGCCGTCACCCCGACAGCCACCAGCCAGGACCTCTGGCGCGACTTCTCCCCCGCCGAGGGCCTGCGCGCCACGGACGCCGCCCTGTCCCTGGACCTCGCCCGGGGGCCGCTGCTGGCCTGCTGCGCCGGCCCGTCCGGCCTGGGTCTCCTTACGGCCCTGCGACCGCTGGCCACGGATCTGCACGCCATTTTCGTCACCGACCGCGACGACCTGGGTCGCCGGGCCCTGGACCTCTGCCCCAAAGCCACGGTCGTCCCCCACCCCGACGTCGCCGCCGCCATCCTGTCGGCCGCCGCGCCGTAGGGGGAGAAAAGAAAAGTAAAATAAGGCAAAGAGAAGAAAAGAAAAGAAAACCGGGGCGCCGCCCCGGACCCCGCCGGGGGGAATGATTCCCCCCGGCCCCCCCCGACGGGCGATCCATGAGACTGACCCGGCAAGACTGCAACGCATCAACCGGCACCGTCGCGCGAAGCGCCTTCTGGTTTTCCCGTCCGGGAGGGTTCGGGAGGGGGTGACCCCCTCCCGACGGGGTCCGGGGCAGCGCCCCGGGTCTTCATTCTTTACACTACACTACTCGGCCAGGGACTCGTAGACCTTGCCCACGAGCTTTTCCGACGGGGTCAGGGTCTTGGCGCCGGGGGTCCACTTGGCCGGGCAGGCCTCGTTGGGGTTTTGGCGCAGGTAGGCGTTGGCCTGGCACTTGCGCACCAGTTCGTCGGCGTTGCGGCCCACATTGTAGAAATTGACTTCCTTGGACACCAGCACGCCGTCGGGATTGATCAGGAACGTGCCGCGAAGGGCCAGTCCCGACTCGGGATCGTAGACGCCGAAATAGCGCGCCACCTGTCCGGTGGGGTCGGCGGCCATCTTGTAGCGCACGTTTTCCAGCAGCTTTTCGCTGTTGCGCCAGGCCAGATGGGCAAACTCGGTGTCCGTGGACACGGAGAAGACGTCAAAGCCCATTTTGACCAGTTCCTCGTGTTTGGCGGCCACATCGGCCAGTTCCGTGGGGCACACGAAGGTGAAGTCGGCCGGATAGAAGAACAGGATGGTCCAGCGGCCGGCCTTGCGCTGCTCTTCCATGGCCATTTCGCCGAAAAAGCCCTCGGTCGGATCGTAGACCTTCATGGAGAAGTCCACCACTTCCTGGCCGACAGTGGCTTCGGGCACCTCGACGCAGCATTCCTCTTCGTATTCGTGGGCGTGATCGTGCATGGGTAAGACCTCGGTGTTTGGGTTTGCGGGGGAACCCCGGAGTGGTCATTGTTCCAATTCATGGACCGTCCGGGGACAAAAAGCAATCCTGCGCACGGATCGGCCTGGGACGATCCGGCGACGTTTTCCGGCAGCCGGGGAGGCCGGGCCACGGGGCGTCCTGCAAGGCAGGCACGGGGCGCGCCGGGCGTATGGACAAGGCCGGCCCGACCCGCTAGTTTTCAGGAAACCGCCAAACCCAGGGCCTGCGGGCCACAGGGAGAAACCATGTCCCATCCCGGTCTGCCCCGCTGCGGAAAATGTTTCGCGGCCGCCGTCCTTGCCGTCCTGGTGTTTTTTCCGGCCCCGTCCCGGGCGGCCGGGTCCGTGGACCCCTACGGCGACTGCTGCGTGGCCCAGGTGACCATGACGGGCGTTGCCACCTGGAACGTCACTTGCGGCTCCTGCGCCACCAATCCGGGCGTCTATCCGATCAGCCAGCCGGACCCGGAAAAACTCGTGTTCACCGGGCCGGGCGGCGTTTCCGCCGCCAGCCGCTACGACGCGGCCCGGGCCGTGTGCAACTGCCCCTCCCAGGACGCCCGCCGGGCCAGGGAAAAGCAGATGCGTACCTTCGACGGCAACTAGCCTGCCCTCCCCAACCGCCCTGCCGGCAAAACGATCCCTGGCGCATCCGGCCCGGGCCGGTTCTCCTGGGAGATGCCCAGGGTGGCGCTCCCCGGCGCATTCGGGCCGCGACGCGCGGCCTGCCGCCCGGCCGGCTTTTACGCCGCCACGCCGACCCTGCCCCGTCGGGGCCTGACAGCGGCCGCCTCGCGCCGCCATGGGCAGGACGTCCCTGGCAGCCTGGGACACCATGCCGCATATCCGTTCCCATGGCAATAGGAATGATTCCTGTTTTCATTAAATTCTGCCAAGCCCCCGCCCCGGCCGTTGCAACGGGCCGCCGGTCCTTGCCATATCGGCTTTGCAAAACAATACCATCAATCTTATATATGCCCGTCCGGTCCGTTCCCTCCCGGGACCGGCCTTCAGGAGGTTGCCATGCGTTTTCCCCTTGCCCGTCTGGCCCCGATCGCGTTCACGGCCTGCCTTCTCGGCGCTCCCGGCTGCGGCGGGAAACCGGCCCCCACGGCCCCGGCGGACCCGGGCTCGGTGTTCACGGTCCGCGCGCCGCTGCTCAATCTCCTCGAATGTCCAAGCGTCACCTGCGACGTGGTGGACGATCTGCGCGACGGAGAGAACGTCTCGGTGCTGACGCCCGACCTGGGCGGCTGGGCGGAGGTGCGCGTCCTGGCCACGGGACAGCGCGGTTTTGTCCAATCGCGATTTCTTTCCCGTCCGTGAGCCGCCGGTTGGGATGCGTTACAGCTTGTGAAAATTCGGATTATTTCAGATAAAAACGTTTCTTCTTCAGGCCGAGCCCATGGAATTGCTTTGCATAGCCATTGATTTCCTTTATAACAGTATCCAGATTCCGTTGGGTTCGGACTTGTGACAAAAATCACGGCATCACGGCCGGGACGTCTGTCCCGACCGGCCTGGAGGCACTTATGCGGCTGACCCTCACCGGGAAAATTATCGCCCTGCTGTTATTCACCGTCGCCCTGCTCACCCTGGCCATTTCCCTGACCGTGCACGTCTATCTGGCCGACGGGCTCAACCGGATGAGCCAGCACGAGATCGACAGCAAAGCCGATGCCGTGGACTTCATGCTCAAGGAGACCAGCCAGGAAGTCAAAGGCGTCACCTACCTGCTGGCGGCCCGGCCGGACGTGGCTGCCGCCATCGCGGCCAGGGATACGGCCAAGCTGGCGGACATCGCCAAGCAGGCCCAACGGGAACTGAAAATCGAATTCGTGACCATCGCCGACGCATCGGGCGTCGTGGTGGCCCGCAGCCATTCCGACAAGACCGGCGATTCGGTGAAAAACCAGATCAACGTCCAAAAGGCCCTGGCCGGGCAAAGCTCCATCGGCCTGGAGGAAGGCACGGCCGTCAGGTTTTCGTTGCGGGCCGGCTATCCCGTCTACGAAGGCGGCAAACTGGTCGGCACCGTGACCGCGGGCATCAACCTGTCCTCCAGCAACAGCTTCGTGGATGAAATCAAAAAGGTGCTCGGCACCGAATGCACCATTTTCTACGGCGACACCCGGGTGGCCACCACCATCGAACGCGAGGGCAAACGGGCCATCGGCACCAGGATGGACAACCCGGCGGTCATCGACACCGTGCTGCGCAAGGGCGGCCGCTATCTCGACATCAACAAGATCCTCGGCCAGGACTACAGCACCGCCTACTGGCCCCTGACCGGGGCCGATGGCAAGATCGCCGGCATGCTTTTCATCGGCCGCGACCGGGCCTCCATCGCCGCCACCGAGCGCACCATTCTATTCTCCACCCTGACCGCCTCGTCCGCAGTGGCCCTGGTGGTCATGGTCGTCGGCTTTTTCACGGCCCGGGGCATGACCTTGCCGCTGCGCCGGGTCATCGATCTGGCCCGCAAGGTGTCCAAGGGCGACCTCGACGCCAGGGTCGAGGGCAGATTTGGCGGCGAAATGGCCGAGCTCAAAGGCGCCATTGAAACAATGGTGACCGGGCTCAAGGCCAAGATCGCCGAGGCCGAGGCCATGAGCCGCGAGGCCGGCGAGGAGGCCGCATGCGCCAAGGCGGCCCGCCAGGAAGCCGAAAAAGCCCAGGGCATGGCCGAGGTGGCCAAACGCGAAGGCATGCTCGCGGCCGCCGAAAACCTCGGCGTCGTGGTGGAAAGCATCATCGCCGCCTCGGGCCAGCTGGAAAACCAGGTGGAACATGTCCGCAGCGGGGCCGACCACCAGCGCGACCGCCTGCGCGAAGTCGTGGAGGCCATCGCCCAGATGACCGCAACCGTCCTCGACGTGGCCAGAAACGCCTCCCGGGCCGCCCAGTCCGCCGACGACACCAAGGCCAAGGCCTCGACCGGGGCCTCGGTGGTCGACGAATCCATGCGCTCCATCGACCGCGTCAATGCCGTTTCCGCAGACCTCAAGGCGGCCATGAGCGCCCTGGGCGAGCAGACCCAGGCCATCGGGCGCGTCATGTCCGTCATCTCCGACATTGCCGACCAGACCAACCTGCTGGCGCTAAACGCCGCCATCGAGGCGGCCCGGGCCGGCGAGGCCGGACGCGGCTTCGCGGTCGTCGCCGACGAGGTCAGAAAGCTCGCGGAAAAGACCATGACCGCCACCAAGGAAGTGGGACAGGCCATCGTCAGCATCCAGCAATCCGTGGCCGGCAACATCCACAACGTCGACAAGGCGGCCCAGGCCGTGGCCGAGGCCACCCAGCTGGCCGACAAATCGGGCACGGTGCTGCGCGAGATCCTGGATCTGGCCGAGGAAAGCGCCCGCGAGGTGGCCGGCATCGCCGCCGCCTCCGAGCAACAATCCGCTGCCGCAGAAGAGATCAACCGGGCCATGAGCGAGGTCAGCGAGGTCGTGGAGGCCACCAGCAACGGCATGCAGGAATCGGCCATGGCCGTGCACGCCCTGGCCGACCTGTCCGGCGACATGGAGCAGATCATCGGCAAGCTGCGAAAGGCCTAAGCCTGTTCCCGATGGTGGTACGCGAAGGGAAACGAAACGAAACGAAACGAAATGAAAGAAAAGAAAAGAAAAGAAAAGGATGCCTCCGGCGGCCGGGGGGAATCATTCCCCCCGGACCCCCTGAATAAGGGGGGTAGAGGCGGGAAGGGACGACGGATGGGCGCGGAAGAACACCATGAAGAGATCTGGCTTGGCTGTTCCGTGAACGCCCCCGGCCCCCCTGAATAAGGGGGGGGTAGAGGCGGGAAGGGACGACGGATGGGCACGGAAGAACACCATGAAGAGATCTGGCTTGGCTGTTCCGTGAACGCCCCCGGCCCTTCCCTGCCTTTCCGTCCGGGAGGGTCCGGGAGGGGATGATCCCCTCCCGGCCGCCGGAGGCGCTATTGTGAACAAACCCTGGACCCGGCTTTTACGGGACGGCAGACATGGCATCCATCCGGACTTTCGTGGGCATCGCGCTGTCCCCGGCCTGCCGGGACATCATGGGAACGCTCGGTCCCCGGCTGCGCGCCCTGGCCCGGCGGCCGGTCACCGTCACGCGGCCGGAAAACGCCCATCTGACCCTCAGATTCCTTGGCGATGTTCCCGAGGCCGACATTCCCGCCGTGCAGACGGCCCTGGCCGGCGTGGCCTTTGCGCCCTTTGCCGTGCAACCGGCCGGCGGCGGCTTTTTCCCGGGACCGGACCGCCCCCGGGTCATCTGGGCCGGACTGGCGGAAGGGGCGGCCCCGTGCCGGGCCGTGGCGGCGGCCGTGGACGCGGCCCTGGCCCCCCTCGGTTTTGCGCCGCAGAGCCGGCCCTTTGCGTCCCATCTGACGCTCGGGCGCGTCAAGGTCCCCGGCCGGGACGGCGACTGGCCGGGCATCCTGTCGCTGCTGGCCCGGACGTCCTGGCCCCCCTTTCCCGTGACGGCCTTTTGCCTGTACCGCTCAACGCTCTCGGCCGCCGGGTCGCGCTACGACGTCCTGGCCGCCTTTCCGGCCGGGGGCGAGGCGGACGACACGCCCGGCAGCGCCGCTTAGGGCACAAAAAAAGGCCACTTGCGGCAAGCGGCCCGGCAACGTCGGGAGCGGCCTCCGACTGACGCCCCGGCCGCAGGCCGGCAAACAGCCCGCGGCGGGGGTCATGGGGAAGCCCGGGAGGGTGCGCCTACGCGAAGTAGTCGCCCCGATTGAACTTGATTTTCTCGGTTACGGTCATCACTTCCAGTTCGTTGACCAGGGAACCGAGTCCCGCGTTGGCATCGCTTGGCAGCTCTTCCTTGAGTCGCTTGACGCCGGTTTCAATGTTTTCAAGAACGCCGTAGGCCTGCTTGAGGGAGCCCTCCTCGGAACCGGCGGCGAGCTTGTCGGCGTAGCTTTCCCACTTGGCCAGCAGGGTGTCCACGTCTTCCATGACCGCGCGCTCCTGATCGGAGAACTGGCCCAAATCCCCGGAGTTCCCGTCCACCTGGAGACCGGAGACGTCCACCCCGGCAAGACCGGCCAGGGGCGGGGCCGTAAGGCCCGCAGCCTGGGTCGTCTGGGCGTCTCCGACCTGCTTGGCCAAAAGGGCGGCGAAGGCATCCGAACTTTCCCGGGAGTCCTGGGGTTGTTCCGCAATCTGCCGCAGGGCGGTCAGTTGGTCGGTCTGGATCTTCATCGAACTTCCCCCCGTTGACGTTTCCCTGCTTCATGCAAGGACTCTGCCAAACGTATTTAAATTCCTAACATGCTGTCATCATAAGAAAAAGCTGAAATCGTCCAGGAATTTTTTTCCCACTGCCGCCCGGAGTGCAACCCTGGCCCCCCGGAAAACGTCTTGTCGCCGGCCGCCGGCGTTGGCAGGCTGGACGAATCGGCCTTTATTTGTTTCTTTCGGACGTTCCGGCAAAAACTTGAGCGCGGGCTGCCCCACGCCCACGACAAAGGAGCACGATCCATGCCGACTCTGAAAAAAATTCTGTGCGCAGTGGATTTTTCCGAAGGCTCCCCGCAGGTGGCCCAGTATGCCGCCACCCTGGCCGCCGCCGCCAAGGCGGAAATCCTGTGCGTCTATATCGCCCCGTCCCTGGCCGAATACGTCGGCTTCAACGTCCCCCAGGCCGCCCTCGACACCTTCATCGGCGATGTGGTCGCCTCGGCCGAAACCACCATGAACGATTTCATCGCCGCCCACTTCAAGGGCCTGCCCGCCCGGGGACTGGTGCTGGCCGGTTATCCGGCCGAGGAAATCCTCAAGACCGCCGAAACCCAGCACGTCGACATGATCGTCATGGGCACCCATGGCCGCACCGGCATTGACCGCATCATTTTCGGCTCGGTGGCTGAAAAGGTGGTCAAAGCCGCCGACTGTCCCGTGCTGACCGTCAAACCCCGGGACGCGGCCTGAGGCCGGCGTCGTCCCAATCCTGTTTTCCGCCCGCCGGCCGCCGGCGGGACAACCAACCGGAGTAGCAAGCCGATGCAGCCAAGCGACCGGGTCCGGGACCTCGTCCGGGAGTTCACTCCCTACACCCCCGGGCTCTCCATGGAAGAAATCAAAGAACGTTACGGGCTTACCAGCGTCATCAAACTGGCCAGCAATGAAAACCCCCTGGGGGCCTCGCCGCTGGTCAAACGCGTGCTGGCCCGCAAGGCCGACATGGTATTCCGCTATCCCCGCGCCGGCAACCCCGCGCTTGTGGCGGCCCTGGCCGCCGCCCACGGCGTGCCCGGGGAATGCGTGGTCGCGGGCAACGGTTCCGACGAGATCATCGACCTGCTGGTGCGCGTCACCTGCCGCCCGGGCCTGGACAACGTGGTGGCCTTTTCCCCGTGCTTTTCCATCTACGTCCAGCAGACCCGGCTTTGCGGCGTCACCCTGCGCCAGCCGGCCCTGGGGCCGGATTTCGCCTTCGACCTGTCGGCCCTGGCCGACGCCTGCGACGAAAACACCGCCCTGGTTTTCCTGACCAACCCGGACAATCCGTCGGGATATGCCGTGTCGTCCGGGGACGTGGTCGCCCTGGCCCGCAGCCTGCCGCCGCGCGCCCTGCTCGTGGTGGACGAGGCCTATGTGGAATTTGCCGATCCCGAGGCCGGCCACTCCATGCTGGCCCGGTGGGGCGAGTGCGACAACGTCGTGGTGCTGCGCACGTTTTCCAAGCTGTACGGGCTGGCCGGACTGCGCCTGGGGTTTGGCGTCATGCCGCCCTGGCTGGCCGACTACCTGCTGCGGGTGCGGTTGCCGTTTAGCGTCAATCTCTTGGCCGAGGCCGCCGGCATCGCCGCCCTGGAAGACACGCCGTTTCGGCAGGCCAGCCTGGAGACGGTCCTGCGCGGCCGGGCGCTGCTCACCGAAAAGCTGGCCGCCCTCAGCTGCCGGGTCTATCCGTCCAAAGCCAATTTCCTCATGTTCCGCCCCCCCTGCCCGGCGCTTACGGTCTTTGAGGAACTCCTCAGGCGCGGCATCATCATCCGGGCGCTCAAAAGCTACGGCCTGCCGGACCGCCTGCGCGTAAGCATCGGCAACGACGAGGAAAACGACGTCTTCCTGGCCGCCGTCAAGGACGTGATCGGCCATGCCGGCTGACCTCCGGCGCATCGTCGCCATCGACGGGCCGGCCGGGGCGGGCAAGACCACCATCTCGCGCCGGGCGGCCGGGGAACTGGGGCTGGCCTATCTCGACACCGGGGCCATGTTCCGGGCCCTGGCCCTGGCCCTTGGCGAGGGCGGCCACGCCCTGCCCGAGGCGGCCATCGACGCCCGGCTGGCGGCCATGACCTTCGCCCTGGACGGTTCCGGCGCGGCCACGGCGCTGCTGGTCGACGGCCATCCCCTGCCCGACGCCGCCCGCACCGAGGAAGTCGGCCGATGGGCCTCGGGACTGGCCGTGCTGCCGGTGGTGCGCCGCCGGCTCAGGCTGGCCCAGCAGGCCCTGGGCCGGACAACCGACCTGCTGGCCGAAGGCCGGGACATGGGCACGGTGGTCTTTCCCGGGGCGGCCTGCAAATTCTTCCTCGACGCCGCCGCCGAGGTCCGGGCCGCGCGCCGGGTGCGCCAGTTGGCGGCCCTGGGCCGGCCCGCCGCGTACGACGCCATCCTGGCCGCCATCCGCGAACGCGACGAGAGGGACCGCAACCGGGCCGAAGCGCCGCTTGCGGCCGCCCCGGACGCCGTGGTCATCGACACTTCGGACATGACCGAGGACGCGGTGGTGGCCCGCATCGTCGCGGCGGCCGCCGCCAAAACCGGACGCTGACAGGCGGCCCGGGCAACACGCCGCGCCATCCACGAGCCGCACCATGCTGGACCGCTTCAAAAAACGCTCGCGCCAGGACAAAGGGCTGCCCCAGGAGTCCCGCGACTCTCCCTTTCCGGCCCGCCCGGACTTTGCACCCTATATTGTGGTTTACACCCTGGACGCGGCCGGGGTGACGCTTCGCCGCCTCGACCAACCAGAAGCGGACGAACCGGTTCTGGCCCCTGACCGCGTCCACTGGGTGCGGGTGTGCGGCGTCCACGACGAAGCCCTGGTGCGGGCCGTGGGCAAACGCTTCAACCTGCACCCGCTGCTGCTCGACGACATCCTGGATTCGGGCCACCGGCCGGTCATCGAGGAATTCGATCCGGGCATGTTCATGCTGCTGCGGCTTCTCGGCTACGACGAAACGAAACAGCGCGTCCTGGCCGAACAGGTCAGCCTCGTCTCGGGCGAGGGATTTGTCCTCACCTTCCAGGAACGCGAGGCCAACCTCTGGGACGCGGTGGCCCTGCGCCTGGAAAAGGGCCTTGGCAAACGCCTGTGCGCCAGCCGCGACCATCTGGTCCACGCCCTGCTGTCGGCCGTGCTCGACGAATACATCCTGACCCTTGGCCGCATGGCCGAGGACATCGAGGAGATCGAGCAGACGCTGCTGGCCAACGGCGGCGGCAACACGCTGACGGAAATCTACCGCCTGAAACGCGAAGTGCTGTTTCTGCACCGCTCCCTGTGGCCGCTGCGGGAAGTGCTCGGACGCTTCCTCAAAGGCGAAACGGCCAATGCCGACGCCGCCTCGACGGTGCTGTGGAACGACATCCACCAGGATGTCTATCAGGTCCTCGACGCGGTGGAGACCCTGCGCGAGATGCTCTCGGAAATGGTCGGCCTGTCCATGACCAAGGCCGAACTGCGCATGAACGCCGTGGGCCAGTACCTGACCCTGGTGGCCACCATCTTTTTGCCGCTCAACTTCCTCGTGGGCTTTTACGGCATGAATTTCGACAACCTGCCGTTTCGGTCCTCGGACTGGGGCGTCTATGCCCTGCTTGGCGTCATGGCCGCCACCGTGACCGGCATGGCGGCCTATTTCCGGCGCAAGCACTGGCTGGCAAAGGCCAGGGCCGACGATTAGGGTCCGTTCCCAAAGGCGGCCTCCGGCGGCCGGGAGGGGATCATCCCCTCCCGGACCCTCCCGGACGGAAAGGCAGGGAAAGGGCCGGAGGCATTCACGGCTCTGGTGCCCATCCTGCCCGTGTTCACCGAACTTCCGCGCCCATCCGCCGTCCCTTCCCACCGTTAACCCCCTTTATCCAGGGGGTCCGGGGGGGATGATCCCCCCCGGCCGCCGGAGGCCGCCTTTCATTTCGTTAGCGCAACGGTCTTGGGAAAACGCCCTGGCGTCAGGGGGCGGGTTGCTTCGGCCTGGCCGGAAACTCGGTGAAGTAGCGCTCCACGAACTCGTCGATGACCAGATCCGGCTTGAGGGCCTCGATGGCGGCCCGGTCGAAAACCCGGGTCTCGCGCGGCGTCGAGGGATAGGGCCAGAGATAGACGACCCGGCTGAAGTGCTCGGACAGGAAGGGAATCAGCTCGTGGGCAAAGGAATCGCGAAAGACGACGGCCGTGGGCAGGGACGGATCGCCCGTTTCCATGACCACGGTGGGCTGGAAAAGCGACGGCGGCGCGACGGCGTTCGCCTGCTCGACGGCCCGGCGCGGCGTCCTGGGGGTAAACGTCACCCGGTCCTCGGGAAATATGTCGCCCAGGGCCAGCATGGCGGCCAGACCGCCATTGAGGCCCGGGGCGAGGGTAATGTCGAAATCGCCCCGGATGTCGGGCGCAAACGACGGGAACCATTCGGCCAGCCGCTTCATGATCGCCACGTAGCCGGCAAAGGCCCCGAACGTGGTCCAATGGGTGTCCGTGCGATAATAGGCCAGGGCCTTGTCCTTGACCCCGGCCATGGCCGGACGCAGATCGAGCACCTCGACTCCGGCGGCGTCCAGGGCGGTCACCAGCTGGTCGGTGCGGCTGATGGGGCTGACCCGGTTGAAGCGGTCCGGCAAGAACTCCGGATAGACGGTATGCTTGTTGGGGGCGACCACCACCAGATAACGGATGCCCCGGGCGGCCAGCCAGTCCTGGCGGTCCTTGTAGACGCCCACCCAGCGGGTTATCTGGTGGGGCGTAAAAAGCCGTCCGGACCGATAGTCCTCCACCACGTTGAGCTCGGCGTTTTCCTGGGACAAAAACAGCCAGTCCCCCTTGCCCTTGATGACGGTCTGATAGTGGGACGACGCGTCAAGCCAGAACAAGTCCAGGGTGTTCTGGTAGCGCACGAGCAGCTTGCGGAATCCGAACGTCTTCTCCAGATAGCCGCGCTGCAGCACGTTGAAGGATTTGAACGCCTGGGCCAGGGAAAACTCCGGCAGCGGCGTCGGATCGTTTTCCATCAGGTTCACCCGGGGGGACAGGTGCAGGACCGTGTCCGCCACCGGCAGGCAGATGCAGGCCAAAAACACGGCGATGCCGGCCAGATGGACGGCCTTGCGGATAAAAGTGGCGGCCACGGCCATGTCGCTTCCTAGAATTGAAAATAGATAAAGGGGTTATGCGTGCCGCTGGCCAGCGACATGGCGCACAGGATGAAAATCGCCGGCATGCACACAAGGCTCACCACGAATTCCACGCCGTCGTCCACCGCCACCGGTCCAAAGCGCTTTGGGAGCAGCACCCGGTCCCGCCATTGCCTGATCCAGGGCAGGACGGGCGTGGCCCCGACAACGGCCAGACCAAGCACGATGCCGACCTTGAGGTTGAGGAAAAGCCCCATGTGCCACTCCACGCCCGAGCCCTGGGCAAATCCGGCCATGGCCTTGAGGTAGGCCAGGGCGCCGGGCAGGGTCTCGGCCCGAAAAAACACCCAGGCCGCCATCACCACCAGCATGGTGTAGGCATGGGCCACCAGACGCGACCCCTGGGTCAGGCGCCTGCCCAGGGGAAAGCGCTCAAGGACCGAGAACAGGCCGTGGAACATGCCCCAGATGATGAAGTTCCAGCTCGCCCCGTGCCACATGCCGCACAGGAAAAAGACCATCACCAGATTGAAATACATCCTGGCCTGGCCGGCCCGGTTGCCGCCAAGGGGGATGTAGAGGTAGTCGCGAAACCAGGTGGACAGGGAAATGTGCCAGCGCCGCCAGAATTCCTGGATGGAGCGCGACACGTACGGGTAATTGAAGTTCTCCATGAACTTGAAGCCGAACAGATGGCCAAGGCCGATGGCCATATCCGAGTAGCCGGAAAAGTCGAAATAAATCTGAAGCGTATAGCAGACAATGCCGAGCCAGGCCACCGGCGTGGTCAGGTGCTCGGGAGGGATGGAGAAAATCTTGTCCGCCGGCAGCCCCACCACGTTGGCGATCAGCACCTTCTTGCCAAGGCCGATGATGAACCGGTTGATGCCTTTGGCGAACCGTTCGGTGTCCACGGTGCGATGGGAAAGCTGGGAGGCAATGTCCTTGTAGCGGATGATGGGACCGGCCACGAGCTGGGGGAAAAGCGAGATGTACAGGGCCGTGCTCGGCAGGGACCTCTGGGGCGGCGTCTGGCGGCGGTAGATGTCCATCAGGTAGGAAATGCAGTGGAACGTGAAGAAGGAAATGCCGATCGGCAGATGCACCTGTCCGACGACCAGATGCGGCAGGCCGAGGATGTCCAGAACCGCGTTCAGGTTGGCGACAAGAAAATTGGTATACTTGAAGATGACGAGCAAAAGCAGGTTGAAGCTGATGGCCACGGCCATCTGGGTCTTGGCGTTGTTTTTCTCATGGGCTTTATAGACCCATAGGCCAAAGAGATAGTTGGCCAGAATGGACAGCAGCATGATGACGACGTATTCGCCCTCGCCCCAGGTATAAAAAAAGAGGCTCGCGGCCAGCAGTATCCAATTCCGCAGGTGCTTAAACGACACGCAGGCGTAATAGGCAGCCAGGACAACCGGCAAAAAATAGAACAAAAAGGATGCGGAGCTAAATACCATAAGTGATTGTCTATCAGGGGTTTGCCGACGCGGCCGCGTCGCTCGGGTTGGTGTCGGAAACGACAGACAGCCCGTCACGTCCGGGTTGTTGTCGCGAGTGATCGCTCTTACCCAAGCCGGCCCGATTTGACAACTCCCCTGGTCCACAACCCTTGGCAGGGCCCCGCCGCAGCGGTATAGCGTGCGGATGGAATCCTTCCCACGCGATCCGGCGGCCCTGGAGGCCATCCGGGCCCGGCTCGCCGCGCTCGGCCCGGCCCGCATCTGGCGTCCCGTCCCGGCCCCGGACGGCACGCTTCTGGCTCCGGGCGACGGGTCGGACACCGCCGACCTGCGGGACTATCTCGGCGACCTCGACGTGGCCGGCAAATCCGTGGCCGACCTCGGCTGCAACCTCGGCTATTTCTCCTTCATGGCCAGACGGCTGGGGGCCAGCCGGGTCGTCGGCTGCGACGTCGATCCCGAAATCATCGCAGCGGCCCGGCAACTGGCCCGCCTGCACCGCCTGGACAACGTGGACTTCACGGCGGTGGATTTCTTGCGCCAGACCCCGGACACCCCTTGCGACATGACCCTTTGCATCGACTTCATCGGCCGTCAGGTCATCGCCAAGGGCCGGGTTCCCGCCGTGGCGGCGGCCAATGCCGCCTGGGGGGCGCGCGAACTTTTTTTCACCCTGCGCCCGGTCTACCGCCTGGACGACCTGCCGGCCACGCCGGAAACCCTGGCGCGCCACTACCCGGGGTTCGTGCGCGACGACAGCTTTTATCTGGCTGAAACCCTGGCCCACTGCCTCGGCCCGGGCTGGTCCATGCGCCTGCTGCCCAACGGCCGCACCGGCCGGCCGCCGGCCGAACGCGTCCACAAGGCGGCCCTGCTGTTCACCCGGACCGGCGCTGCCGGCAGCCCCCAGGCCGGACGCCCGTAATTCCAGTCCTACTTCAAAAAACGAAACGGACATGAGGCATACGATATTGATATAGTTATATATTTTTAAAACACAACTGACGTTGTGCTTTAAATTGGGTATAACGCCTGTCCCTGCCCGGCCGGCAGCGACGCCCAAACGGCGGCCCGGCCGCCCCAAGCCGAACGGAACCGCCATGTCCACATCCGCTACGCCGTTTCGCTGCGACGTCCGCCGGGCCTCGACCCTGGCCGGGGTGCGCCGCGCCCTGGACGACGTGCTGCCGACCTACGGCCATGTCCTGCCCGCAGATCTCCACGCCCCCATCCTGGTCAAGCCCAACCTCAACGCCAACATGAACGCCCTGACCGGCAACACCACCGATCTGCGGCTGCTTATGGCCCTGCTCGGGTTTCTGCGCGACGCCGGCTACGCCGACGTGGTGGTGGGGGAAGGCACCAACTCGGGCTTTTACCGCAACAAGATCGGCGTCATCGCCCGGCTGCGCATGGACCGGGCGGCCGAGCGCTTCGGCTACCGGGCCGTGGACCTCAACGAGGCCGAGGGGCTGCCCGTGCCGTTTGCCGACGGGGTCACGGCCCTGGCCGCCCGGCCGGCCATGGAAGCGGCCCTGGTCATCAACCTGCCCAAGCTCAAGACGCACTTCGAAGCCGGCATGTCGGTGTGCCTGAAAAACCTCATGGGCTGTCTGGTCGGCCAGGAGAACAAGAAGAAGACCCATCAAAGCCTGGCCGCCAACATCGTCAACCTGAACCTCGCCCTGCGCCCGGGCCTGCACATCGTGGACGCCCTGGTGGCCATGGAGGGCCTGGGCCCCACCCGGGGCACGCCGGTGCGCCTGGACGCCCTGGTCTTTGGCGAAAATCCCTTTCTGCTTGATCTGGCCTGCGCCCGGATGGCCGGCTTTCCGGACGCCGCGGTCCGCCCCCTGGCCGAGGCCCGGCGGCGGGGGCTGGTGACCCCGGCCATGGACGCCTTTGCGGACGGGCTGGCCCTGCCGCTTCTGGCCGGCCGCCCTCTGGCCCCGCCCAAGGCCGGGGCGCTGGCCACGTTCATCCATAACCCCAAGCGGCAGAAGTATTTCCTGGCCGTGCGCAACATGGCCCTTTTCCGCTGGCTGGCCGGCACGGACTGGTTCGGGGCGCTGCTGTTCAAGACCGGGCTGCGCCAGGACGTCTTTTGCCGCGAGGAAATGCGCCTGGAGCGGCTTGGCTTCGACCGGGCGGCCTGCGACGACTGCGGCGTGTGCCGGGAGTTCTGCCCGGCCGGCCTCGATCCGGCCCGGGTGGCGGCGGCCGGCGGCGACGAGGCCTGTCTCGGCTGCCTGTACTGCTTCCTGACCTGTCCGCAAAAGGCCCTGGTCTTTCACGGCGAGCCGGGGTTCCTGGCCGAACAACTGCGCCAGTACGACGTCCTGGTGCGCGACCTCGGCCGGACCAGGCCCCCCCGCTGACCGCGCGTCGGGCTCCCACGCCTTCCCCGTCTCTCCCATCTTCCCCCCTCCCCGCATCCGCCCCATCTCCCATCGAGGGGGTCCGGGGGAAATCATTTCCCCCGGCGGGGTACGGGGCAGCGCCCCGATTCTTCTCTTCTCTTTCCATCTCCCCCCACCCCTCCCCTTACGGCAACCGCTCCCGGGCCAGCGCCAGCCAGGCCCGGGCGGCCGGGGACAGGCGCGCCCCTTTGCGCCACAGCAGGGCCGCCCGCCAGCGCAGGTCCTCCTCGTCGAGCAGCACCGCCCCCAGCGGGTCGAGCGGCCGGCCCTCGGTCAGGATGCGCGGCAACAGCGCCACCCCGAGCCCGGCCGCGACCAGGGCGATGATGAAATCCACCTGTCCGCTGCGGGCGGCGACCCCGGGCGTGAAGCCCCGGGCCCGGCAGGCGGCCTCGATGCGCGGGTTGAGCGCAAAGCCCTGCTCGAAGAGAATGAAGGGATCGCCGGCCAGATCGGCCAGCCGGATCGCGGCCTGCCGGCGCAAGGGATGGTCGGCCCGCAGCACCGCCACCAGGGGATCGTCGCGCACCGGCTGCCAGTCGAACGCCTCGGCAATGGGCAAAAGCGACACGGCCAGCTCCACCTCGCCGGCCAGCAGCGCCTCTTCCAGACGGGCGCTGCCCTGCTCCATCAGTTCGATCTCCACCCCCGGATAACGGCTGCGGTATTCGGCAAACAGCGGCGCAAAGAGCCGGGCGCTGCCGAAAATCGGCAACCCCAGGCGCAGCCGCCCCGAAAGCAGTCCGCGCAGATCCGACAATTCGGCCAGCAAATGTTCGGCCTCGGCCAGCATGGCCACGGCCCGGGCATAGACCAGTTCGCCGGCTTCGGTGAGACGCACCCCGGAGCCCAGGCGCGCAAGCAGCGCCTCGCCAAGCTCCTCCTCCAACTGCCGCACGGCCTTGCTCACCGTCGACTGGGTGGAGAAAAGCCCCCGCGCCGCCTTGGAAAATCCGCCCTGGCGCACCACTTCCACAAATGCCCGCAGGTTTCGCAGTTCCATGCCCATTCCGATACGGAATAGGTTTCATTCTGACAATTCATTTCCCATATGAACGGGCCGTACCTATTTGAAAAGGCGTGGAAAGGAGATCGATCATGGACACGCAACCGCATAACGCTTCCGGCCGGCTGGCCGCCCTGGCCGGGACAGCCCTCCAGGCGGCCCTGCTGATCGGCCTGTGGTGGGTATGCGATCTGGCCGTACGGCTGGCCGGCCTGCCCATTCCGGGCGGCGTGCTCGGCCTGTTCGTGCTGCTCGGGCTGCTGGCCAGCGGCGCGCTGCCGGCAAAGTGGCTGTCTCGCGGGGCCAGCGGCCTGCTCAACCACATGCTGCTCTTTTTCGTCCCGGCCGCCATGACGCTTCGCGACCATACGGAACTGCTCGGCGTCACGGGACTGAAACTGCTGGCCGTTATCGTTGTCGGCATCGTGTCGGTCATGGCCGGCACGGCCCTTATCGTGGAACTGCATTTCCGTGCGAGGTCGCATCATGTCCGATAGCCATACCGCCGTTTTCTGGCTCGTGGCCACGCTGGCCGCCTATGTCCTGTCGCGGGTGGCCAACCACTACGTCCGCACATGGTGGACGTCGCCGCTGTTGCTGTCCTGCGTGCTGTGCCTGGGGCTGACGGTGCTGCTGCATGCCGGCTACCGGGAATACATGCGCGGCGGCCAGTGGCTGCTTCTGCTGCTGGGGCCGGCCACGGTGGCCTTCGCCCTGCCCATCTACGAGCACCGCCTGCTGCTGCGCCGGCACTGGCCAACGCTGATCGTCGGCGTCGGCTTCGGCTGCCTGCTGGCCTTTGGCGGGGCGTGGCTGCTTTCCGGCATCCTCGGCCTGCCGGAAGGCATGCGCCTGTCCGTGCTGCCGCGCTCGTTCACCACGCCCTTTGCCATGGCCTTTGCCGCCGACGTCGGCGGCGCGCCGGATCTGGCGGCGGTGTGCGTCATCGTCACGGGCGTGCTCGGGGCGTCCCTTGGCGGCATGCTGCTCAAGATCCTGCCGCTGCGCTCGGCCCTGGCCCGGGGGGCCATGCTCGGCATGGGAGCCCATGGAGCGGGCGTGGCCCGGGCCCGGGAGATCGGCGACGAGGAAGGGGCCGTGGCCGGACTGGTCATGATCCTGGCCGGCGTCACCTGCGCCCTGGTCGGCCCGGCCATCTCGCTGCTCGAGTCGTAGAAGGGAGAGGGGGGAAATACAGGACTCGGGGGGAAACCTTGTCTTACGAAAGGGTTCCCCCCGAACCTCCTTTCCAAAGACTTTTAACGAGGCATGGCCGATGGCGGCACGGGCGGCCTTTCTTGACGATAAGGCAAATATGCCATATTTGCGAGACAGCGGCGCTACGCTTACCCGGATGCCCATCCCGCTTCGGGTCTACTTACAGAAACGGAAACACGCACCGGATGATTAAAAATAACGTATTGGGGCCGCATGAAGCGAGTTTTCTGGATTGGCGATTCAAAGGAAAATCTTTGCGCGTTTCCAGGCGAGGTACAGGACGAGGCCGGCTCCGCATTACGGAAAATACAATACGGACAGACACCTGACAGAGTGCGCCCGCTGACGCATCTTGAATCCGGAATAAACGGCGTCCTTGAGATCAAGATGGATTCCGACAAGGAGACGTACCGGGTCGTTTACGTCGCCAAACTCGCCAAGGGCGTATACGTGCTCCATGCATTTCACAAAAAATCCAAGAGCGGCATCGCCCTGCCGCCAAAAGACAGAGAACTGATCGTCAAACGGTACAAAATGGCCCGCGAACACGATGCGTCCTAGACGGGGCAACTATGGAAGAAAAACTCGTTGAGGGCTCTGGAAACGTCTTTGCCGATCTCGGCCGTCCCGACCCTGAAGAACGCGCCTACAAGGCCGATCTCACCATGGTCTTGGAAAGCATCATCAAGCGACGCGGCCTGACCCAGATTGAAACAGCCCGGCTCTGTGGAACCGACCAGGGAACGCTGTCAAAGGTTCTCCGAGGGCGCATCGGGCTCGTGTCCACGGATCGCCTGATCCGCTGGATAGGCTGCCTGGGAGGCACCGTACGCATCACTGTGGAGGACTGCCCGGGTCACGCCGGCGAACCCGTGTCTGTCTCCTTCTGCACGGCGTAACGCCGCACGACATCCCTCGCCCGCCCAACGTCCATCCCTTCATCGGAGGTCCGGGGGAATTATTCTCCCCGGCCGCAGGTCCGGGGCAGCGCCCTGGCCGCCGAAGGCACGGCTACTCGCAACGCCTGGGCGCGAACCAGGCCTTCCAGGCGGCCCAGTCGGCCACCCGGGCGGCGAAGGCGGCGTACCCGGCCGCCTCGGGATGGTAGCCGTCGCCGGCGGCCGCCAGACTGTCGCAGTAGGCCGTCTCGCGGCACAACGCCCGGCACATTTCCAGGTAGGGCACGCCCATGTCCTCGCAGGTGCGCGCGAAGACGTCGGACAGTTCCTCGGTACGGTTGCGGTGGGCGTCGTCGATGACCGGCGGCGGCCCGACCATGATGACCGGGCACTGCTTGGACACCTGGGTGACGATGGAAAACAGATTGTCCACGGACTCGGACAGCTCGACCTTGCGCCGGCCGTCCTCCACCTTGACGTCGTTGACGCCGAAGGACAGCACCACCCGGGCCTCGTCGCGGGGCAGCAGGCGCGGCGGCAGTTCGCGGGAAAGACGGTTCTTGACGTGACGGCTGGTTTCGGAACGCACGCCGAGATTATACATGGTCAGATCCAGGCCGACCATGGGGGCGGCGGCGCAAAGCCGCCCGACCCAGCCGAGATAATGCTGGTCGCCGACGCCGACGGTCAGCGAATCGCCAACGAAAACCACACGCATACTTCCCTCCGCCTGTTGCGCCCGTCCCGGCATCCGTGGGCGTTCCGGGAAAGCCCGTCCGTGCCCGGGCCGGAACCTAGCCCCACTCTCCGAAGGGCGGATTGGCCTTGCCGGTCATGGACGCGATATCGATGCGCACCACGGCCGTCACCGGCAGAACTTCCGGCCGGAACCCTTCCACCGGCCCGCCATGGCGGCGCATGACGACGCGCAGGCCTTCGAGCTTTTCCGCCTCGTCCGCGACAAGGACCGCCGTGCCGAAGCCGATGACCGACTTATAGTTGGTGGTGTAGTCGCAGGGGAGCTCGCCGGTGACGATCTCCACGTCGCTGTCGATCTCGAAGCACACGTTGGGATGCTCGCGCAGCACGTCCATCTTCTTTCCCTTCCTGGAGGAATGAAAGTAGATGCGGCCGGCGTGGTAGCCGATATTGACAGGCACGACATAGGGCCATTTGCCGTCGTAGAGCCCCAGGCGGCAGATGCGCGCCTGCATGAGCAACTGTTCCAGAATGGCCTTGTCGGTGATTTCCCGTTCCTTTTTTCGCATGGCGTGACTCCCTGCCCTTGCGTTGCAGCGCTGCGTCCTGCGGCTAGGCCGTCAGGGCGTCGCACAGACCGTACATCAAAGCCTTGATGTCCTTAAACGCCTCGCGTCCGGCATGCATCTGCTTGGGATGATGGATGGTCGGACCGGGCAGGGCCACGTCGGCGGCGCAATGCTTGATCAGGTTCTGCATGCCCGGCGGCGTGGTTTCCAGGTGGAATTGCAGCCCCACGACCTTGTGCCGGTAGACAAAGGCCTGATTGGCGCAGGCCGCCGACGAGGCGGCGTGCACGGCTCCGGGGGGGATGGAAAAGGTGTCGCCGTGCCAGTGGAAGGCGTAATACGACGGAGGCATGCCGGCAAACACCGGCTCCTTGAGACCCTCCGGCGTCATCTCCACCTTGAACCAGCCGATTTCCGGCGCCGGGTTGCGGGAGACCGACCCGCCAAGCACCACGGAAAGGAGCTGGGCCCCGAGGCAGATGCCGAGGACGGACCTGCCGGCGGCCACGGCCGCCTCGATGGCTTTTTTCTCCCCGGCCAGCCAGGGGTGGTCCTTTTCGTCATAGACGCCCATGGGGCCGCCCATGACCACGAGCATGTCGTATTCCGAGGCCGGCGGCGGCGTTTCCTCGGCGAAAAAGCAGGTGGCCGAAAGGTCGTGGCCCTTTTCGGCAGCCCAGGGCTTGATGGAGCCCACGTCCTCGAAGGGGACATGGTAAAACGCGTGCAGCCGCATGAAAAACCTCCGGGAAGTGACGGTGCGCGGGCATCGGCGTATTTTTGACGCCGGCCATGGTTGTCGGTTCCGCGCCCCGGGTTGTCAAGGTCGAAACGGGCCGGGCCTTCCGCACGGCCCGGGATTGGCATATACGTCCACCATGCGGGAAAGCCCACGGGCCGCCGCCATCCTTAACCGCGAGGACTTCCATGACCGATAAATCCTGGCATGACCAGACATTGGCCCTGCACGCCGGCCACGATCCGGACAAGGACACCCTGTCGCGGGCCGTGCCCATCCACCAGACCACGAGCTATCTTTTTCGCGACGCCGAGCACGCCGCCAATCTCTTTGCCTTAAAAGAGGCCGGCTACATCTACACGCGCCTGGGCAACCCCACCACCGACGTGCTGGAGCGCCGGCTGGCCGCCCTGCACCGGGTCTCGGCCTGCGTGTGCACGGCCTCGGGCATGTCGGCCATCTTCTACGCCGTGGCGGCCATCGCCAGGGCCGGACAGAACATCGTCTCGGGGCTCAACCTCTACGGCGGCACCCACACCCTGTTCGAGCATACGCTGCGGCGCTTCGGCATCGAGGTCCGGTTCGTGGATTCGTCCGATCCGGCCAATTTCGCCGCCGCCATCGACGCCGACACCCGCCTCGTCTACACCGAATCCATCGGCAACCCGCGCTGCAACGTGGACGACCTGCCGGCCATCGCCAAGGTGGCCCACGACGCCGGCCTGCCGTTTGTGCTCGACAATACCGTGGCCGCGCCGCCGATCTTAAACCCCTTCGACGTCGGGGCCGACATTGCCGTCTACTCGCTGACCAAGATCATCGGCGGCCACGGCACGGCCATCGGCGGGGCCATTGTCGAAGGCGGCCGGTTCGACTGGGCGGCCGGCGGCAGGTTCCCGGAGATCACCGAGCCGGACCCGACCTACCACGGGGCCAACTTCTGGGAGATGCTGTGCACGCTTGAGGGCGGCACGCCCTGCTCGGCCTTTTGCACCAAGGTGCGCACCGGGCTTATGCGCGACATCGGGGCCACGCCCGCGCCGCTCAACAGCTTCCTGATCATCCAGGGGGTGGAGACGCTGCCGCTTCGGGCCAGGGCCCACTGCGCCAACGCGGCCAGGGTGGCCGCCTTCCTGGAAGCCCATCCGGCCGTGGCCTGGGTCAACTACGCCGGCCTGCCCAGCCACAAGGATTACGAACGGGCCAGGAAGTTCTTCCCCATCGGCCCGGGCGCGGTGTTCGGCTTCGGGGTCAAGGGCGGCATGGCCGCCGGGCGCAAATTCATCGAATCGGTGAAACTGTGCTCGCATCTGGCCAACATCCTGGACGCCAAGACCCTGGTCATCCACCCGGCCAGCACCACCCATTCCCAGCTCACCCCGGCCGAACAGCTCGAAGCCGGCGTGACGCCCGACATGGTGCGCATTTCGGTCGGCATCGAGGACGCGGAGGATATCATCGCCGATCTGGATCAGGCGCTGCGGCAGGCGGAGGAATAAGAAGAAGACGAAAATCGGGGGAAACGCTTTTGGCAGGCGTTCCCCCGGACCCCATGAAAGGGCAAAAACATCTCAGCCCTGCCAAGACGCTCCACGCACAAGCCGGTCATGGAGCAGACGCTGCATATCGCGGCGACCATCGGCAATCATCTGGACATACACGGTCTTCTCAATGATTCTGTACACAATCCGGTACGGCTTGTAGCGGACTTCGCGAAACAGCGTGAGGCCGACCATTGACAATTCCTTGGGATGATTGCCACGCCCAGGATTGTCGGCAAGGCTTTGCAAGACCTCGTCAATGGAACAGAGCACCTTCTCAGCAGCTTCCGGAGAGTCCCGCCACGTGATATACTCATCGATATTGACCAGATCACGCGCGGCGTCATCCGTCAGCAAGACAAGAAACGCCATTAACGGGATTCCCGCCGTCGCCGGATGGCCTCAATGACCTCGCTTGCGGGCGTGACCTTCCCCTCTTCAATCTGCCGATTGCCCAAAGCCAGGATCTTCAGCAAAGCCAAGGTCTCCTGGGTCTGTTCATAACTCTCCACATCCTGCAGGACAGCCTTGGCCTCGCCGTTTTGCGTGATGACAAGCGGCCCGCTCCCTTCGCCCAACTCCCGCACGATCTGCGCCGCGTGCGCTTTCAAATAGCTGATCGGCCGAATCTGTTCCGAAAGTTTCATACGCTTCCCCTTGCAGGACGGACCTGGATACGGACTGAATATAGTCTGCAAAAAGTTCCCGGGCAACCCAGGGGAACCTGCCTCATTCCTTTTCCACCGAACACAAAAGCCCCCGCAACTGGTAGGAGCCAAAGGCCGGGTCGTAGGGCGGGCCGGCGTTGGTCAGCACGTTGGCGTTGGACTCGAAGGCCCCGAAGTCGAAGCTGCCGCGTTCGGGAAACCACCAGCCATGGTCCACGCTGACCACCCCTTCCATGATGTCCGGCGTCACCCGGGCCCGCAGCCGGATGGACCCGCGCGGGCTTTTCACCCGCACCCAGTCGCCGTCGGCCACGCCGCACCGGGCGGCCGTGGCCGGCCCGAGCTCGGCCAGGGGGTCGGGACGCCGACGGCGCAAGTTGTCGATCTGCCGGCCGTCGCTGTGGAAAAATTCCGGCCGCCGGGCCCCCGTGGTCAGCACCAGGGGGAACTGCCGGGCCGTCTCCGGCGCGGACACCGGGCTTTCCGGCGGCTCCCGGTACGACGGCAGCGGATCGTAGCCCAGACGGGCCAACGCCTTGCACGACAGCTCCACCTTGCGCGAGGGCGTGCGAAAGCCCTTGTCCTCGAACCGCCGATACGCCGGCCCGGGCATGACCATGAACCGGTCGGCCAGTTCGTCGAAGCTGAGGCCGATGGGCCGCAGCCGGGCGTCGAGGATGTCGTGCAGGCTTTCGTCCGCCCCGGGAAGATGCAGACGCGCGGCCAGATCGTTTAGGATCAGCTCGTTTTGCCGGCACTCGCCGACCTGCGCCAGCTTGCGATGGGCAAAAACCGCCCGGGGGGCCACCAGCGGCAGTTCGATGATCTGGTCGATTTCCGGCCAGAAGGCCGAGGGCAGCACGTAGTCGGCCAGGGCCGCGGCCGGGGTCAGGAAATGGTCGGCCACGACAAGCAGGTCCAGGGCGCGCAGGGACTCGTACACGGCCCGGGAATCGGCCAGCGTGGCCAGGGGATTGTTGCCGAAGACCAGAAGCGCCCGCACCCGGTAGGGATCGCCGGTGCGCATGGCGGCAAAAAGCCCCGGGATGTGGGCCGAAGGCATAAAGGCCCGGAAGCCGCCCAGGAGCTTGAACGACTCCGCGCCGATGCGCATGGCCAATGCTTCCGGCGGCAGGGCCTGGCGCAGCACCGGATAGGCGGCCACCAGCTCGCTGCCGAAACAATCCCCGCCCGGCACGTCGAGATTGCCGGTCAGGCCCCGCAGGATGGCCACCGCCCGCACGGTCTGCAGACTGTTGGGATTCTGCTCCAGCGACACCCCCCACTCCAGCACCGAAGGCTTGTCCAGGGCATACCGCCGCGCCGCTTCGAGCATGGCGGCGGCCGGCACGCCGGTGACCGCCTGGGCCCACTCGGGCGTGGCCCCGGCCACCTGCCCGCGAAGCGCGGCAAACCCGGTGGTGCGCGTCTCCACGAACTCCCGGTCGTACCAGCCCTCTTCAATGATGGCCCGGATCATGGCCAGGGCCAGGGCCGCGTCCGTGCCGGGCCGGATGGGCAGCCACAGGCCGCAACGCCGGGCGGTTTCCGACCGTCTGGGGTCCACGGCAATGCCGTACGCGCCGTTTCGAAGCGCCCTGGCCACCGGAAAGGCCAGTTCGCCGTCGGCGCTCGACACCAGCGGATTGTGGCCCCAGAACAGGATGGTGCGGGGCGTCACGTCGCCGTAGTAGTCCGCCGCCACAAAGCCGCCGTAGGTCAGGTTGGACACGGTGATGCGCGGAATGAAGCAGTTGGCCAGCCCCGGCTCGTACCAGTTGGGCGTGCCGAAGGTGTTGGCAAAACGGATGACGTGGAAATAGTGGTGCCGGCCGGTGCCCTGGCCCAGGGCCACGGATTCGGGGCCGGTTTCCCGGCGATAGGCGTCGAGCTTTTGGGCGATGTCGGCCAGGGCCTCGTCCCAGGACACCCGGACGAAGCGGCCCGAGCCGCGCGGTCCGTTTCGCCGCAGCGGGAAAAGCAGCCGGGCCGGGTGGTGCATGGCGGCCGGGGTGGAAAGCCCTTTGACGCACATCCGCCCCAGACTAAACGGCGACCCCGGCCAGGGCCGGACCCGGGTCACCCGCCCGGCTTCGACCGTCACCCGGGCCGCGCAGCCGCCGTGGCAGATGCGGCAGATGCTTCTGAACTCGCCGTCGCCGGAAGCCATGGCCCGGACCTACGGCAGGGCCGCAAAGAAGCTGGCCACCGCCAGAAAGCCCAGCCCGGTACGGACGGCGTGCAGCATGTTCCACTTTTCCAGAAGCGCCCGGGTTGCGGCGTCGGCCGTGTCCGGATCGGCGGCCAGCAGCGTCCGGTTGACCGGCATGATCCACTTGAACGTGACCACCCAGTTGGCGATGGAAAAAAGCGCCCCGGTCAGGTACAGCCCCCTGCCGGTCCACAGCAGGCCGACCATGCCGAAGAAAAAGCCGGCCATGGCCAGCGTGGCCTGCATCCTCGCGGCGCGCGGGTAGCTGCGCTGCCACTGGGCAAGCATCCCGCCGTCGAGCAGGTCCCGACGGGCCGGGTGCTCGACCAGATTGATGTACAGCGCCGCGCCGGTGAAGGCGGCCATGACGGCCAGGGCTATCGCGCCAAATTCCATGTCGTTCCCCCTCGCTTACCCGTCCACTTCGGCCAGGACGGCGCGCAGGGCGTCAATGGCCTGATCCTGCTCGGCATCGGTGAGCGACGGATACATGGGCAGGGAGAAGATCTCCCGGGCCGCCTGCTCGGTGGCCGGCAGATCGCCTTCCCTGCAGCCCAGGTGGATGTAGCCGGGCATGGTGTGGATGGGCCAGGGATAGCTGATGTTGACGTTGACGTCGCGCGCCTTGAGCCCGGCCATGACGGCGTCGCGCCGGGGATGGCGCACCACGTAGAGATAGTAGGCGTGTTCGTTGCCGGGGGCGACGGCCGGCAGGGCCAGGGACGTGCCGGCCAGGGCCGCGTCGTAGCGGGCGGCCAGTTCCCGACGCCGGGCGATGTAGCCGGGAAGATGTTTGAGCTTGCCGCGCAGGATGGCGGCGTGCAGCTCGTCGAGGCGGCTGTTGACGCCGTGCTCCAGGGCGTAATAGGTCTTTTCCATGCCGTAGAAGCGCAGCCTCTTGAGCTTTGCCGCCACGTCCGGGGAATCCGTCAGGACCATGCCGCCGTCGCCGTAGGCGCCAAGAATCTTGGTCGGATAGAAGGAGAAGGCGGCCGCGTCGGACATGGAGCCGGCCACCTTGCCGTGGCGGGTCGCGCCATGGGCCTGGGCGCAGTCCTCGACCACGGCCAGCCCGTGACGCCCGGCCACCTCATGCACGGCCTCCATGGCCGCGCACTGGCCGAAAAGATGCACCGGGACAACGGCTTTCGTGCGCGGCGTGACGGCGGCCTCCAGGGCGGACACGTCCATCAGGTACGTGGCCGGATCGATGTCCACGAACCGGGGCGTGCCGCCGGCGCCGACAATGGCCGACACGGTGGGCACGGCGGTGTTGGAGACGGTGACGACCTCGTCGCCCGGGCCCAGCCCGACGGCCAGCAGGGCCAGCATGACGGCGCTGGTGCCGTTGTCCACGCCGACGCCGTGGGCCACGCCGCAGTAGGCGGCAAATTCCGCTTCAAAGGCGGCGACATTGGGACCGAGGATCAGCGTGCCGGAAGCCAGCACCGATTCCACGGCAGCCAGGATCTCCTCCCGCTCCGCCTCGTATTCCTTCAGGTAGCCCCAGACATTGACCGGCATCGTCATGCTCCTGTTGCTTCTCGCAAGGCCCGGCCCCGGTTGCCCCGGCCCGGGCTTCCCTCATCCCCATAGCGGGCCGGCGGCCCCGCCCCGACTCTCCCACGGCTCCCCCGGTCCGTCATACCCCCGTCGCGGGGGTCCGGGGGGATCATCCCCCCGGCCGGGTCCAGGGGCAGCGCCCCTGGTCGCCGAAGGCCTTCCTCCCCTTTCCCCCTCGCTGGCCCTCACTCTTCCCAAGCCGCCAGGCCGGCGGCCTGGCGCAGCCGGGCCAGGGTGCGGGCGTCGGCCAGCAGGGCCTCGGCCAGCGGCGCGCCGCCGCCTTTGCGCATGGCTTCGAAGGCCCGTTTGAAAAACAGGCCGAAGACGTCGGCCGGCTCGAAATTCCGGGTATCGCGGCCCCGTGGGCTGTTGCAGTCGATGGACAGGGCCGCGCCCGGCGGCGGGGTGAAGGCCCGGTCCATGGAAACGGACAGGTTGGGGCCCAGGGCTCCCAGACGGTTGGCGTAGCCGGTGTCGAAGCCGAACAGGCCGGACAGGCAGCGCCCGCCGGGGTAGACGAGCAGGCAGGAAAACGCGGTTTCCACTTCCGGGCCGCGCGAGAGCACGCGGCACACGACCTCTTCGGGTTCGGCGTCGAAAAACACCCGGCCGGGGCTTACGGCATACGGCCCGAGGTCGAAGACCGCCCCGCCGCCAAGGGCGGCGATATGGCGGAAATTTCCGCTGCGCAGCGGCGGAAAGGAGAAGACGAGCGACAGGCGCGACGGTTCGGAACCGGCTGCGGCAAAGGCCCGCCGCACCCCGGCCAGCCGGGGATGCTCGGGCCAGACGGTGGCCTCGGCCAGGACGAGATTTTTTTGCACGGCCAGGGAGGCGGCCCGTTCGGCGACGCCCGGATCGAGAAAGGCCGGCTTGTCCACGACGACGTGGCGGCCGGACTCCAGGGCGGCCAGGGCCAGGGCGGCGTGGCGGCTGTTTTCGGTGGTGACGTAGACCACGTCGGCCGGGCTGTCGGCCAGGGCCGCGACCGGGTCGTCGTGGAAGCGGATGGGGATGTCCGACGACGTCTGGGGCCGGCGTCCGCTTCTGGAGGCCAGGCAAAACGAGGTGATGCCAAGGGCTGGCAGGTTGGGCAACACGCGGCGGGCGAAAATGTCGGAACCGCCGAGGACAAGCAATCTCATGCGAAGGTCTCCAAAACGCCGAGGCAGGCCAGCAGATTTCTGGCTTCGATGTTGACGTGGCCATGCCGGGCCATGCGCCACAGTTGGCCGAGGGTCATCCAGAGGTAGTGCCCGGGCGGGTCAAGAGCATGATCGGGCGGCAGTTCGACGATCATATACCGGTTCTGGAAATGGTGGAAGCGGCCGCCCTCTTCGGACTGCACGGCGTCATAATGCACTATCAGGCCGGCGGGGTCGAGGAAATGCTCGAGGTAGGCCGGGGCGCAGGACCGCCGGCAACGCGACGCCGCCTCGGAGCAGGCGACCGTCGGGCCGATCTCCATGCCGTCGCGATTGCCCGGTTCCAGGCTGCCCCGGGCCAGAAAATGAAGCACGCCGCCATGGCGCCGGCATAAAAACCCGACCACCCCCTGCCCCTCATGGTGGAGCAGCGGCTGGGACCAGCGGGCGGCCTCCCGGGTTCCGGCCGTGACGTCGACGCCGATGACGGAAAAATACAGCCCCGATTCGTGGCGGATGTCGGTCGCGGAAAGAGTCCAGCCGCGCAGGCCGTCCAGGGGCAACGGCGTCACGCGCATGGCGTGGCGGGCCTTGCCCGTGGTCAGCCAGGCCATGATCGCGTCCATGCAATGGCGTTCCTGGTCCGAACGGCCGTAGGACAGACACACGTCGCGGCCAAATCCGGACAGTCCCGCCAGCGCCTCCCGGCCGGGGACCTCGTCGGGATCGGCCAGGGGAATGAGCGAAACCACCGTGCGGGCGTCCATGTTGACGAGGTTGTCCCGGACCAGCAGCGCCTTGATCTGGCCGAGCGTCATCCAGCGGAAGTCCTCGTGGCCGGGCACGTCGTCGTCAACGACCACGACCATGTTCCGGTTTCTTTTGCGCAAAAACCGGGCTCCCTGTTCGGGCTGGAGCTGGTCGAGGACCACCCGGGCCCGGCCGGGTTCGATGAAGTATTCGAGATAGCGCGGCAGGCTGCCCCGGTGCACCCGGGAATAGTTGCTGAACGTCGCCTGGACGGTGGGGGAGAGCTGGAGCACGTTGACGTTGCCCGGCTCCATCTTGGCCTGCATGAGAAAATGCGGCACCCCGTCGAATTCCCGGGCCAAAAGCCCCAGAATGCCGATTTCGGGCTGGTTGATGATCGGCTGGTCCCAGGACGGCGCAGGGCCGAACCCGGTTTCCGCCCGCAGGCCCTCGATGGAAAAAAAACGGCCCGAAACGTGGGCCAGACGCAGGGGATCGGGCAGGAAACGCCACTGGTCGAGGCCGGCAAACGGCGCCCGGCGCACCTTGAAACGGTCGCGCCGGTCCTTGGCCGCAAACCAGGCCAGGACGTCGTCCAGATCGCCGAACGCGCCGGACAGCGTCCGACACGAACGCAGAAAGGCCAGCCGCACGGCGCGGGCGTTCATTTTCCCGCCGCCGCATCAAGATATTCGGCCAGGGAGCGGATGGACCGGCCCATGTCGTAGTGGGTGCCGGCCAGAACCAGACAGACGGCGTCGGGACTGATGTCGCGGATGTCGACAAAGACCATGGGCGGCATATACAGGCCCCGGGCGGGATCGTCGAGCCGCACGGACAGGGTGCGCCGGCCGTCGGTCAGATCCAGGCGCAGGGAACCGGCCAGGGCCAGCACGCACTGCTCGGTGTCGCGATGGGCGTGGCCGCCGCGTTCGGCCGTCATGTGGTGCATGTAAAACACCCGTTTGACGGCAAAGGGGACGCACTGCCCGGCCTCGATGACCGAAAGCGCCCCCCGGTCGTCGCGCAGCGTCGGCACGTCGATAAGGCGCACGCCGTCAAGCACGCTCACCATCGCCGGCAGTCCCGGTCCGGGCGGCCGTCGCCGCCGTGCACCTCGCGCACCACGAATTGCGGGGCGCGGTTGGCTTCAAGCAGGCTGCGCCCGACGTACTCGCCAAGAAGCCCGAGCATGGCGAGCTGGATGCCGGCAAAAATGATCACCGTCACATAGAGGGTGGTCCAGCCCAGGGGCAGATCGACGCCGAACAGCTTCTCCAAAAGGCTCCACAGGGCCATCAGCAGGCCCAGGCCGCTGACGCCAAGGCCCAGGAAGGCGGAAAGACGCAGGGGGGCCACGGAAAAGTTGACGAACATGGCCAGCCACAGCCGCACGAGCTTCCACAGGGTGTAGCCCGACCGGCCGCAGGCCCGGTCGCGGTGCTCCACTTCCACCTGCCCGATGTTGTCCGTGACCCGCAGGACAAGCCCGTCGACATAGGGCGAAGGCCCGGCATAGGCCGTAATCCGCTCCACCAGGAAGCGGCTTAGGCACTTGAAGCTCGACAGATACAGGTGGGGCGGCTTGTCGAGCAGCCAGGTGGCCACCTTGTCGTTGAAGGCGCTGCCGCAATTGCGCAGGCCGCCATGGCGCTTTTCCCGAAAGACGGAATAGACCACGTCGAAGCCGCCGGCCACGGCGGCGTCCACAAGCCGCGCCACCTCGGCCGGAGGATTTTGGAAATCGTCGTCCATGATCACGACGTAGTCGCCCCCGGACTGGCACAGGCCGGCCATGACCGCGCTGTGTTCGCCGAAATTGCGGGCCAGACGCAGATAGGTCACGCGGCCGGGAAACTGTCCGCAGCAGTCGCGGCAGACCCGGTCGCTGCCGTCGCGGCTGCCGTCGTTGACCAGCACGATGTCCGTCTCCGGAACCGGCGGCGCAGCCAAAAGCGCCGCCACCAGCCGGCCGATGGTGGCCTCGGCGTTGTAGACGGGGATGACCACGGTAAGCGAGGGAGGATTTTGCGCTGGCATCATGGGCGGTCGCAACCGGGTTCGGGGTTGGCGGGCTTTCGGGCTATCGCGAACACGGACAGGCCAAAGGGCATCCGCACGCCATGGCGCACGATCAGGGCGTTTTCCCAAAAACGCAACCGGGCCAGGACGGCATTGACCGGCCCCGGCAGCGGGGCCAGATCGGAACGCGGCGCGCCCCCGTCCGGACGGGGCCGTTTGCGCCAAAGCCGCACCAGGGCGGCGGCCGGGAACAGCAGCGTATTGGAATAGCTGAGCACCTCGGCCACGAACCCGGCGTCGGCCAAAAGCCGGCCGACCTCGGCGCGGCGGTAGCGCCGCACCACCCCGACGGCCCGGTCGTGCTGGCTGTAAAGCGACTGGAAGGCGACGAGGTTGAGGATCAACCGCCCGCCCGGGGCCAGCACCCGCCAAAAGTCGGCCAGGGCCCGGGAAACGGCCGGCGGAGGCAGATTGGCCAGCACGTCCAGGGAGACGACCACGTCGAAACCGCCGTCGCCAAAGGGCACGTCGGCAACCGAGGCCCGCACCAGCGCAAACGCCCCCCGCCGCCGGGCCAGGGCCAGGGCCGTGGCCGAAAGATCAAGTCCTGTGGGCGAGACGTCGCGCAGCAATTCGAGCACCCGGCCCGTGCCGCAGCCGGCGTCGAGCACGCGGACCGGCCCGGCCGTGCCGGACCGGCAACGGGCCAGCGCCTTTTGCGCCTGGTCGTGCAGGCCGAGATACCACCAATGGGCATCCTCGGCTGCAAACATGGTCGCGTATTCGGCTTCCAACATGATGTCTCGCGGGCCTCCTTTTGGCCATGGCCGCGCCCGCCGGGGACGAAGATCTTCTGGTCGAGGCGGGGACTCTAGCGGTTTGCCGAAAAAAAATCTATTGCACCGATACGAAGGCCACACCCCGGATCGAGGCAGCCATGACCATTCCCCGCCAGCCGCATCCCCTTTTTTCCGTGATTGTCCCCGTCCTGGGCGAGGCCGACCGGATCAACGCCGCCGTGGACAACATCCGCGCCGCCGGCTACGGCGTGCCGCTCGAAATCATCGTGGCCGACGGCGACGGGGCCGGCGCGACCATCCGGGCCCTGGCCCGCGACGACGTCCTGGGGCTGACCGCCCCCCGGGGCCGGGCCAGCCAGCAAAATGCCGGGGCCGCCCTGGCCCGGGGCGACAACCTGCTGTTTCTGCACGCCGACACGCGGCTGCCGGCCGGGGCCTTCCAGGCCGCCGCCGCCCTGCTCGACGGTCCGGCCGATCTCGGCGCCTTTTCCCTGGCCATCCGCCCGTCCCACCCCCTGCTGCGCCTGATCGCGGCCGGGGCCACCTGCCGGTCGCGGCTTTTCGGCCTGCCCTACGGCGATCAGGGCCTGTTCCTGCGCCGGGACCTGTTTGCCGCCATGGGCGGCTTTCCGGACATCCCCATCATGGAGGACGTGGCCCTGGTGCGCACCCTGCGCCGGGCCGGGGCAAGGGTGGCCACCCTGCCCCTTCGCGTCACCACCTCGGCCAGACGCTGGCAGGCCGGCGGCATCCTGCGGACCACGGCCCGCAATCTGGCCCTGCTGGCCCTTTACACCTGCGGCGCGTCTCCGGCCCGCCTCGCCCGGCACTATCCGCCCATGCCCGAGCTGGCCGACGCCCGGCACAAGTGACGCAAGGCCATGGGAACCCGCCTGCTCGTATTCGTCAAGGCCCCCCTGCCGGGGCTGGTCAAGACGCGGCTGGCGGCCGGCATCGGCCAGGAAGCGGCCCTGGGCGCCTACCGGGCCCTGGCGGCGGGCGTGCTCGCGGCTGTCGACGCCTGCCGCCTGCCGGCGGTCGTCCACTACGCCCCGGCGGGCGAACTCCCGGCCGTGGCCGCCCTTTGCGGCCCGGGGCGCGACTACCGGCCCCAGACGGAAGGCGATCTTGGCGCGCGCATGGCTGCGGCCTTGCGGCAGGCCTTCGACGAGGGCGCGGACAACGCGATCCTTCTCGGCTGCGACCTGCCGCTTGTCACCGGGGACATCCTGGCCGACGCGGCCGCCCGGCTGGCAGGCAGCGACGCCGTGCTCGGCCCGGCCCTGGACGGCGGGTACTGGGCCATCGGCTTTCGCCGGCAGGCCTTCTGTCCGGCCGCCTTCGCCGGCATGCCCTGGAGCACGGACGCCGTGGCCGGACGCACCGCCGCCGCCATCCGCACCGCCGGATGGCGCCTTGCCCTGCTGCCCGAACTGCCGGACTGCGACGAGGCGGCCGATCTGGTCATGCTCGCCGCCCCGCCGTGGCGCGCCCGGCTCGCCGGCACGCCGCTTGGCGTTTTTCTGTCGGGATTGGCCTGCGATCCGTTTGACCAAATCCCCGGCCTTCGTTTATCAAGGAAACAAAAGTCGCGGGGGTGACGCCATGTTTTCGACCCGGACAACACGGCGCACGGCTGCGTCCACCCTGGCGTAACGGATCGGCCGGACGGCCGTCCGGCCTGATGTCCCTGTTCGTCCGACGCCTGGCGGCCCGACCGGGAGACAGGGAGGTGAGGCGCGTTTTGGGGGAAAGAAGCGGTACGCTCGACGCCAGGACCCTGCTGTCCTGTTTTTTCCGTTGCTACCTGATCGGAGCAGCCTATAACACCCGGGGACTCCAGAACGTGGGGCTGGCCTACGCCATGGAGCCGGGGCTCGCCGTCCTGTATCCGGACCCGGCCGTTCGCGGCGAGGTCTTTGGACGCTATCTCAAGCTGTACAATACGCATTTTTTCTGGACGCCGCTTCTGGTCGGGCTTTTTTTGTCCCTGGAGGAAAAAATCGCCCAGGGCGTGGCCCCGGCGGAAATGCTTGACAACGTCAAGACCACGACGGCATTCACCCTCTCCGCCATAGGCGATACGTTTTTCTCCGCCAGCGTCATGGGCCTGTGGGGACTGTCGGCCGCCTGTCTGGCGGCCGGCGGCCGGTATATGGCCCTGGCCCTCCTGGCGGCGGGACTTTTCCTGACGGCCCAGACCTTCAAGGTCCTGACCTTCCGGGCCGGCTACATCGAGGGATTCCAGGTGCTGCGGCGTCTCAAACGCTGGGATCTGGTCAATCTCGGCCGCCGGATCAAACTGGCCAATGCCGTGTTGCTGGCTGTTTTCTGGGTGCTTTCCCGGCCGCGGGGGGATGCGGCCTCCCTGGCCGATGCGGCGCTGGTGGCGGTCCTGGCCGCCTGGGCCGCCACGCGGCCCTCGATGTCCCGCGAAATCGCGCTTCTGGCCCTGGCCGCCGGCTGGGTCCTTCTGCGCCCCATGTGGCCGGCCTGATTTCCCGGCAAAACGTCCCGGCCGCGCGCCGGGCCAACCTCCGCCGATGCGGTGGACAATGACCGATCACAGCATGGACGCCAACGCTCCCGGCCTTGAGGATATCCTGCCCGCGCAGGACGGCTTCTCCCTTCGCGTCCGGGTGCTCAACGAACAGGGCCTGCACGCCCGCCCGGCCGCCAAGATCGCCCAGGAAGCCCAGAAATACGACTGCGACATCCGGCTCACGTCCAACGGCGCGACCGTGGACGCCAAAAGCATCCTGGACATCCTGACCCTGGCCGCCGGCCACGGCAGCGAAATCGAACTGCGCGCCGCCGGCCCGATGGCCCGGGAAGCCCTTTCCCAACTGGGCGCGCTCATCCGCAACCGCTGCCGCTGAGGCGGCTTCCCGGCGGGACGCCGGCATTTTGGCGACAAGGGGAAAAACGCGTCCAGGGCGGCAATCGCCGCCCTGGACGCCGGGTCCGCAAACCGCCGCTGCGGCGCATCCCCGGATGCGCCCCCGCCCTCCCCGGGGCGACCCACCAACCAAACCGACGCCGACAGCGCGACATGACGGCGTCCCAAGGATCATCCAGCCCATGGCGACCCTCATAGGCATTCCGGTTTCGGCCGGCATTTCCATCGGGCGGGCCTTCTTTCTCAACCGCTCCGGAGCCGGCCCGCTCCCGCGCCAGACCCTGGCCGAATCGCTGATCCCGGCGGAAATCGAACGCCTGGAACGGGCGCTTGAACAGTTCCGCCAGGAAATCGGGCAGGCCCGGGACCGCATTCCCCCGGAACTCAAGGAACACGCCCTGATCATCGATTCCCATCTGATGATCCTGACCGATCCCAAACTGGCCGGGGCGGCCAAACAGTACATCCGGTCCCTGCGCATCAACGCCGAGTGGGCGCTGGACAAGGCCGTGGCCGACCTGGAACGGGCCTTTTCCGCCCTGGACGACCCCTATTTCCGCGACCGCATCCAGGACGTGCGCACCGTGGCCGGCCGGGTCCAGGCCCGGCTTGCCGGCCAGTCCGGCGACATGAAGGCCATCGAAAGCCGGGTGGTGCTCATGGCCCACGACGTCTCCCCGGCCGACACCGCCTCGCTGCAGACCGACAAGATCATGGCCCTGGTCACGGTCCAGGGCGGCAAGACCTCGCACACCGGCATCCTGGCCCGCACGCTGGGCATCCCGGCCGTGGTCGGCGTGACCGAACTCGAACGCGAGGTGCGCGACGGCGATCTGGTGGTGGTGGACGGGCTGCGCGGCGTGGTGCTGCTCTCCCCGGGCGAGGAGGAGCTGGCCCGGCTCTCCGACCTCAAATACCAGTTCGAGGCCTATCAGGCCGGCATCATGCGCGGCTGCCACCTGCCCGGCGAAACCATCGACGGCTACCGGGTCAAGGTCAAAGCCAACATCGAAATGCTCGAGGAAGTGCCCACCGTGGTCAACAACGGCGGCGAGGGCATTGGCCTGTACCGCACCGAATATTCCTACATGAACCGGGCCAAGCTGCCCACAGAGGATGAACTTTACCAGGAATACATGGACCTTGCCACGATCATGTCGCCCCGGCGCGTCACCCTTCGCACCCTGGACGCCGGGGCCGACAAGTTCGTGAGCACCCTTGGCACCCTCGACGAGCGCAATCCGGCCCTGGGCCTGCGGGCCATCCGGCTGTGCATGCACCACCGCGACATCTTCAAGGTGCAGCTGCGGGCCATGCTGCGGGCGTCGCTGGCCGGCAACATCTCGGTCATGTTCCCCATGATCTCCGGGCTGCACGAGATCCGCCAGGCCAAGGCCCTTCTGGCCGAAGCCCGGGCCGAACTGCGCCAGGAGGGCCAGCGGTTCGAGGCCGACATGCCCGTCGGCATCATGATGGAGCTGCCCTCGGCCGTGATGATCGCCGAAATCCTGGCCCGCGAGGTCGATTTCTTCAGCATCGGCACCAACGACCTCATCCAGTATTCCCTGGGCATCGACCGCACCAACCGCTACGTGTCCCACATGTACCAGCCCCTGCATCCGGCCGTGGTCCGCAGCATCAAACACGTGGTGGACGCGGCCCATCAGGCCGGCATCGAGGTCAGCCTGTGCGGCGAGATGGCTTCCGACCCCTTCTGCGTGCCCATCCTCATGGGCATGCAGATCGACTGCATAAGCCTCACCCCCCAGGCCATCCCCGGCATCAAGCGCATCATTCGCCAGGCCACCATGGACGATTGCAAAAAACTGCTTAAATTGGTCCTGGAAAGTCCGTCCGTGTCGCGCACCAACGCCCTGGTCCAGGAAACCATCTTCCGCCAGTTCCCGGACGAACTGATGTTTTACTCCTCCCTGCTCGACCGCGAGGACGGACCGGCCCATTGACCGCCGCCCGGGGGGGCCGTATTTCCCTGGCCTGACGCGGGGAAAACACGTATCAGGCAACACCCTGCCGTCAAAAGGATGCCATGGCTGCCAAGGAATCGGGCGAAAAGCTGATCGCCCTCAATAAAAAAGCCCGCCACCTCTACGAGTTTCTCGAAAAATACGAGGCGGGCCTTGTGCTCACCGGTTCCGAGGTCAAGTCGCTTCGGGCCGGACGGATCAGTTTCAAGGACGGCTACGTGAAATTCACGGACGGCGAGGCCTTTCTGGTCGGCGTGCATATCGCGCCCTATGAAAACGCGGCCGACGACACCGGCCACGAGCCGGAGCGCCCCAGGAAGCTGCTGCTGCACGTGGCCGAAATCCATGCCATGCGCTCCAAGGTGGAGCAGAAAGGGCTGACCGTGGCCCCCATCCGGGTGTATTTCAAAAACGGCAAGGTCAAGCTGGAAATCGCCCTGGCCCGGGGCAAGAAGGTCTTCGACCGCCGCGACGACCTGAAAAACCGGGACCTCGACCGCGACGCGGCCCGGGAATTGGCCCGGCACTAGGGCCTGTTCCCCCTTGTGGTTGACGCGAAGGGGAGCGAACGAAAGGCTGCCTCCGGCGGCCGGGGGGAAGCATTCCCCCCGGACCCCCTGGAAGGGGAACCAGCGGACACCGCCACGCAAAGGCGATGCGCCCGTTCCCCCCTTTGCGGAGGGTCCGGGAGGGGATCATCCCCTCCCGGCCGCCGGAGGCATATTGTGAAGAGCCCCCAGAGGGCCCCGCGCGCCCCGCGTCCGACGACGCGACGTGCGCGGGCAGCCCTGACAGGCGATGACGGCGGCCGTGCGCAACGGCGCCCGCGCCGCCGTCGGCAACACTGAAGCAACGCAGGTTTGCCCATGCCATGCAACCACGACACGCGGCGTTTCCGGCCGGCCCTGGCCAGACAGGCCCTTTTTGTCCTCGCCCTGGCCCTGTGCCTGCTGGCCGCCGCCCGGGCCCAGGCCGGCCCCACCGAGGCCGACGAGCGGGTGGACGCCTTCCTCGACGAGACGGCCCTCATTTTCGGGCCGGGCGAGGCCGACATCACGCGCAACCTCGGCGAGCCCAGGGAGCGGCAGGCCGTGCCGTTCAGCAGCCAGCACGACGACTCGCCCTACGAGATCATCACCCTGGTCTACGACGGCCTGACCATTTCGCTGTACAGCATGGAGGGCGGCCAGCGGCAGTTCTTCCACCAGATCCGGGTCACCGGCGGCAAGACCTGCTTTGCCCGGCGCATCTGCCTCGGCACGCCGCGCGAACGGCTGGCCGCGGCCCTGGGCACGCCGGAGGAAGTGGAGGACAACAACTGGCGCTATTCCGACATGAGCGGCTACAACGAGCTGGCCTTCACCTTCGATGCGGCCGGGGCCATCGATTCCATGACCTGGACCGCCGAAGCGGATTGAGGCCATGACAAGCGCCCCCCTCCTGTCCCAGGCCGCCCGGCGGTTCCTGGAAAAATGCTTTCCCGGCGACGCGGCCGTCTTCACTCCGGAAGAAACCTTTGTCTACGGGACGGACGCCTCGCGACGCCATGCCCCGCCCGCGGCCGTGGTGCGCCCGGACAGCGCCGGGCAGATCAAGGATCTGCTCGCCTTTGCCCAGGCCGAGCGCATCCCCATCCTGCCGCGCGGCCGGGGCACCAACACGGTCGGCGGCTGCGTGCCCGTGGCCGGCGGCATCGTCGTTTCCACGGCGCGCCTCAACCGCATCCTCGAGATCGACCCCGACGACTTCGTGGCCGTGGTCGAACCGGGCGTGGTCACCGGCGACCTGCAAAAGGCCCTGGCCCCGCACCGCCTCTTTTTCGCCCCGGACCCGGCCAGCGTCAAATTCTCCACCGTCGGCGGCAATGCCGCCACCTGCGCCGGCGGCATGCGGGCCGTCAAATACGGCGTCACCCGCGACCATATCCTCGGCATCGACGCCGTCATCCCGGGGGGCGAGGTCGTCGTCGCCGGCGGGCGCACCCATAAAAACGTGGTGGGCCTCGACCTGACGCGCCTGTTGGTCGGTTCGGAAGGCACCCTGGGCCTGTTTGCCCGCCTGACCCTGAAGCTTCTGCCCCTGCCGGCCGCCACCGCCACCCTGGCCCTGGCCTATCCGTCCGTGGACGCGGCCCTGGCCGCTGCCGGCGACGTGTTCCGGGCCGGCGTCCTGCCGGTGGCCATGGAGCTGCTCGGCCGCGAGGCCATGAAGGCCGTGGCCATGATCAGCGCCGTGCCCTGGCCGGCGGAGGCCGGAGCGGCCCTTTTTTTACGCGTGGACGGCTCGCCCGAGGCCGTGGCCGCCGACGCCCGGCTGCTGACGGCCGCCACGGCCGGGGCCGGGCCGGTCTGGAGCCGGGCCGCCGCCACCCCTGAGGAAGAGGAAGCCTTGTGGGAGCTGCGCCGCCTGCTCAACCCGGCCTCGTTCAAGGCCGCGCCGGACAAGATCAGCGACGACGTCACCGTGCCGCGCGGCCGGCTGCGCCAGGCGGCCGCCGCCATCGCCGCCATCGGCGAGGAACTGCGCGTGCGCATCCTCGTGTTCGGCCACATCGGCGACGGCAACCTCCACGTCAACATCATGCACGACGCCGCCGACCAGGGGGAACGCTCCCGCGCCTTGACAGCCCGGGAACGCATCCTCATGCTGTGTCTCAAACTGCGGGGAACGCTCTCCGGCGAACACGGCGTCGGCCTGTCCAAGCTGCCCTTTTTCGACCGCCAGATCGACCCTGTCCAGCGGGAGCTCATGCGCCGGGTCAAAGCCGCCTTTGACCCGGCCGGCATCATGAATCCGCAAAAGGCCTACTAGACGTGTCCACGGAACCGACCCCCGTTCATTGCCTGCACGGCCAGGGCAGCCGCCCGGAATGCATCCTGTGCGGCCGCTGCCTGCCGGCCTGTCCCCTGTTTGCCGCCACCGGGCGCGAGGAACTCTCCCCGCGCGCCAAGTTCTTCCTGGCCCGGGCCGTGGCCGAAGGCCGGGCCGACCTGTCCAAAAAGGCCGCCGACCTGCTGGCCACCATGTGCCTGTCCTGCGGCAAGTGCGAAAACGCCTGTCCGCTGGGCCTTTGCGGCCCGGATCTGGTGGCCGAGCTGCGGGCCGCCCATCCCGGGTTCGCCGGCTTTCTCTGGAAGCTGTGGATCGAGCAGGCCGGGGTCATGTGGCCGCTGGCCCGCACCGTCGCCCGGCTGCTGCCCGACGGCATCCCCATTGAAGCGGTCAACCGGGCCCGGGACGCCATTGCCGCCATGGGTTCGGGCGAGGCCCCGGCTCCGTGGCTCTATCCCGAGCGGTTCGATCCGGCCCAGGCCGGCAAAAAGGCCGTGCTCTTTGCCGGCTGCGTGGCCGAACACGCCAACCCGGCCTGGAAAGAGGCGGCCAGGCGCCTCTTGGCCGGCCTTGGCGTCGAGGTCCTGCCCGACCCCGGGTTCACCTGCTGCGGCTGCACGCTGGGCCATGCCGGCGCGCCGGACGCCCAGGCCGCCATGCAGCAGCAAAACATCGAGGCCTGGCGGCGGGCCGGACGGCCCCTGCTCGTGGTTTTTTGCGCCACCTGCCGCTGCGGCCTTCGGGCCTACGCCCGAAAAGACCTGGGCCTGACCATGGACGAACTGGACCCGTGGCGAAAAAACCTCGTCTCCCTGGCCGAGCTGATGGGCCGGACCGCCTTTCGCATCGGCGAGGCCGCCCCGGCCAAGGTGCGCTACCACCGCCCCTGCCACGGGGCCGGCGGCAACCAGGACCTGGACTTCCTGCGCCGGGCCATGGGCGGCAGGCTCTATTTCAACGAGGACGAGACGCCCTGCTGCGGGTTTGGCGGGCTGACCAAGCTCACCTCTCCCGAACTCTCCGAGGCCGTGGCCCGAAACGCCCTGGCCGTCTACGCCCCCAAACCCGGCGAACAGCTCGTGACCGGCTGTTCGGGCTGCGTGACCCAGTTGCGAAGCGCCGCCCCGGCCGGGGTGCGGGTCGCCCACTGGCTGGAGCTCCTGGGCTGATGCCCCGCAACGCCCTGCCTGCCGCACCCGCAGCGTGGCCGGCGGGAAACGCCCGCCCCGCCGCTCCCCGCCGGCGCTTCGCGCCCCAGGCCGACGGCCGGGAGGCGCGCCGGCCGATTTCCCCCATACATCACGCCATGCGTTGCCGGGAGGGGCGCGGGGAGAAGACCTTTGCCACGCCAAAGGGTTTCTCCCCGCATCTCTCACAAAGGAGTCATACCCATGCTGAAAGCCATCGCCCGAAAAATCATCGGGTCGCGAAACGATCGCTATCTCAAGAGCCTGCGCCCCATCGTCGAGGCGATAAACGCCTTTGAGCCGTCGATGCAGGCCCTGTCCGACGACGCCATCCGCGCCCGCATCGTCGAACTGCGCCAGGAAGTGGCCAACGGCCAGACCCTCGACGACATCCTGCCCGAGGTCTTCGCCCTGGTGCGCGAGGGCTCGGTGCGCGCGCTCGGCATGCGCCACTTCGACGTCCAGCTCATCGGCGGCGTCACCCTGCACAAGGGCAAGATCGCCGAGATGAAGACCGGCGAGGGCAAAACCCTGGTCGCCACCCTGCCCATCGTCTTAAACGCCCTGGCCGGCAAAGGCGCGCACCTCGTCACGGTCAACGACTATCTGGCCCGCCGCGACGCCGCCTGGATGGGCAAGCTCTACAACTTCCTGGGCCTGTCCGTCGGCGTCATCATCCACGGCCTCGACGACGCCCAGCGCCAGGCCAACTACGGCGCGGACATCACCTACGGCACCAACAACGAATTCGGCTTCGACTACCTGCGCGACAACATGAAGTTCTACAAGGAACAGCTCGTGCAGCGGCCGCTGTTCTACGCCATTGTCGACGAAGTCGACTCCATCCTCATCGACGAGGCCAGAACGCCGCTGATCATTTCCGGGCAGGCCGAGGATTCCTCGACGCTCTACGCCCGGGTCAACGCCATGATCCCGCTTTTGCGCCGGGACACCGACTTCACCATCGACGAGAAGGCCCGCACGGTCCTTTTGACCGACGACGGCGTGGCCCGCATGGAAGAGGTTCTCAAGATCGACAACCTCTACGACGCCGCCAACATCACCCTGCAGCACCACGTGCTCCAGGCGCTCAAGGCCAACCACATCTTCCAGCGCGACGTGGACTACGTGGTCAAGGACGGGCAGGTCGTCATCGTCGACGAATTCACCGGCCGCCTCATGCCCGGCCGGCGCTATTCCGACGGCCTGCATCAGGCCCTCGAGGCCAAGGAAGGCGTCCAGGTCGAGGCCGAAAACCAGACCCTGGCCACCATCACCTTCCAGAACTATTTCCGCATGTACAAAAAGCTCTCGGGCATGACCGGCACGGCCGACACCGAGGCCGTGGAATTCCGCGAGATCTACGACCTGGAAGTCCTGTCCATCCCCACCCACCGGGCCATGGTCCGCAAGGACTTCCCGGACCTCGTCTACAAGACCCAGCGCGAGAAGTTCGAGGCCATTGCCGCCGACGTCAAGGAGCTGCACGGGCGCGGCCAGCCGGTGCTGGTCGGCACGGTGTCCATCGAAAAGTCGGAACTGCTCTCGGAAATGCTCAAAAAGACCGGCGTGCCCCATGACGTCCTAAACGCCAAAAACCACGAGAAGGAAGCCGAGATCGTGGCCCAGGCCGGCCATGCCGGCCGGGTGACCATCGCCACCAACATGGCCGGCCGCGGCACGGACATCGTGCTCGGCCCGGGCGTCACCGAGCTTGGCGGCCTGCACATCCTCGGCACCGAGCGCCACGAATCCCGGCGCATCGACAACCAGTTGCGCGGCCGTTCCGGCCGCCAGGGCGACCCGGGCTCCTCGCGCTTCTATCTGGCCCTGGACGACGACCTCATGCGCCTGTTCGGCTCGGACCGCCTCAAAGGCCTCATGGACAAGCTCGGCATGGAAGACGGCGAGCCCATCGAGAACCGCATGGTCTCCCGGGCCATCGAAAACGCCCAGAAGCGCGTCGAGGCCCACAACTTCGAAATCCGCAAGCAGCTCCTCGAATACGACAACGTCATGAACCAGCAGCGCGAGGTCATTTATTCCCGCCGCCGCGAACTCATGGAGTCCGCCGAGCCCGAGACCTTCGTGCTGGAATATATCGAGGATATCGTCGACGAGATCTTCGCCCCCCTGCAGGCGGCCAAGGGGCATATCGACGAGGAAGGCCTGGAAATCGCCCGGGCCCAGATCGAGGACCTGCTCGACGTCAAGGCCGAACTGGCCGCCGGCGACGAGGCCGACCGGCAGGCGGTGCTCGACGAGGCCCTGGGCCGCCAGCGCACCCTGGCCGAGATCGCCGGCGAACAGTACAAGGAAATCGCCCGCTATTACCTGCTCGACACCCTGGACCGCCACTGGAAGGAACATCTGCTGTCCATGGACCACCTGCGCGACGGCATCGGCCTTCGCGGCTACGGCCAGAAGGACCCCAAGCAGGAATACAAGCGCGAAGGCTTCGCCCTGTTCCAGCAGACCATCTACAGTATGCGCGACGCGGCCATCCGTCCCCTGTCCCGGCTGCGCATCCGGGCCGAGGCCCCGGTGGCCGAACAGGAGTACCGCCACAAGGACGAGACGGCCAATGTCCAGTACTCCGGCCCGGTCGAGTCCGAGGACCCAAAAAAGGAACCCAAACGCCGCGAAGCGCCCAAAGTCGGACGCAACGACCCGTGCCCCTGCGGCAGCGGCAAAAAATACAAGAAATGTTGCGGCGCGAAATAGAGGACAAAACCGGCCTCCCCCCTTGCGGGGGAGACCGGTTTTTTTTAAAGACGTAGGACATCACTGCGTCTGCGTGTTCTTGTGCTCTACTACGGGGGGAATTCCCCCGGTCATTCCGGGGCGGCCCGTACGCGCGTCCAACGGTGGGTCATGTTCGTCATAATCGGCATTGTCGTGGTCCTTGGCTGCGTCTTCGGCGGCTTCATGCTGGAAGGCGGGCACATGGGCGTCCTGTTCCAGCCCGTTGAGCTGCTCATCATCGGCGGGGCGGCCCTGGGGTCGTTTTTCATCTCCGCGCCCAAGTCCATCGCCATCGGCACCATGAAGCACATGCTGCATGTCTTCAAGGGCAGGGAGCCGTCGGCCGCCGACTACCAGGATCTGCTCACCCTGCTCTACGAGCTGCTCAACATCGCCCGGCGCGACGGCATCGTGGCCCTGGAGCCCCATGTCAACAAGCCCGACCAATCCCCCACCCTCAGCAAGTATCCGACGCTTGCCGGCAACAGGCAGCTATCCCACTTCATCTGCGACAACATCAAATGCCTGTTGTCCGAAGGCATCGACGCCCACCGCTACGACGACCTCATGCGCACGGACATCGCCACCATGCACCACCATGCCATGATCGCGCCCACGGCCATCACCAAGGTGGCCGATTCCCTGCCGGGCCTCGGCATCGTGGCGGCGGTGCTCGGCGTGGTCCTGACCATGGCCAAGATCAGCGAGCCGCCCGAGGTCCTTGGCCACAGCATCGGCGCGGCCCTGGTCGGCACGTTCCTGGGCATCCTTCTGTGCTACGGCTTTGTCGGCCCCATGGCCACCAACCTGGAGTATCAGGCCAAGGCCCAGCAACACATGCTGCTTGTGGCCAAGGAGGTCCTCGGCGCGTTCAACTCGGGCTTTTCCCCCATGCTGTCCGTGGAAATGGGCCGCCGGGCCATTCCCGACGACGTGCGGCCGACCATGGAAGACATGGAAGGGGCGATGCGTGGCAAAAAATAACGAGGCCGGCAAAACCGTCGTCATCTACCGCGAATCCGACGAGGACCACGGCGGCCATCACGGCGGCTCGTGGAAGGTGGCCTACGCCGACTTCGTCACGGCCATGATGGCCTTTTTCCTGCTGCTCTGGCTGGTGGCCACGCTCAAGCCCCAGCGCAAGGCCGAATTGTCCCTGGTCTTTCAGGACAAAAACGTGCCCAGCCAGGAGAAGGTCGAGAACCTGGAAAAGCTGCCCACCTTCATCAGCCCCGACGCCATCAAGGGCCGGCCGGAATTCAAGCTCTCCCAGGAAAACAAGCTCAAGTACGAAATCGCCCTGCTGATCAAGGAACTCATTTCCGCCGATCCGACCGTCAAAAACAATTCCGGCGTGACCAACGATCCATCGGGCGTGCTGATGCAGGTCAACAATTCGGTGATGTTCAGGCCCGGTTCGGCCGACCTGACCCCGGCGGCCGTCAAGGTCCTGGACGGCGTGACCAGGATTCTGCGGGATTTCAAGATCAACCTGACCGTGCGCGGCCATGCCGACGACGAGGAAGGCAGGGGGCCCTATCCGTCCAAGTGGGAGCTTTCCGCGGCCCGGGCCGCGGCCGCCACCCGCTATCTGGCCGAAAAAGGCCATATCCCGACCACCCGCCTGCGCGCCGTGGGACTGGCCGACAGCCAGCCGCTGGTGCCGCCCACCTCGCCGGAAAATCTGGCCCGCAACCGGCGCATCGAGTTTTTCTACACCAGCCCCGACATGCGCCCGTCCGAACGCTCCCAGGACGGCCCCTAGGACCTGTTCATAATTGGGTTGGGCGAAAAAAGGGAACGGAAAGGACGCCTCCGGCGGCCGGGAGGGGATCATCCCCTCCCGGACCCTCCGCAAAAGGGGGAATGGGCGCAGCACCTTTGCGCAAATGCTTCCCCCCGGTCCCCGTGAATGGGAAAGCTGGAAGCGACGCCTGCCTGCCTTTCCGATCGGGAGGGTTTGGGAGGGGGTGACCCCCTCCCAAAAATCTTGCTTCGAGAGACAGCGCCTCCCCGGGCAGGCCCGATCGTCTACGGCCCGATATACAGGGGCGGCACGTAGATCCGTATGCCCGGAGCCGGCGGCGGCACGGGCCGGCAGGCCCCGCCCCGCCAGAACGTGCCCGGCGGGCAGACCGGCCGCGGCGGCGGATAGTAGCCCGGCGGCGGATAATAGCCCGGCGGCGGGTAATAGGGAACAGGCATGCAGCCGCGCGGCCCGTCCCAGAAGTAGCCCGGCGGACAGCCCCGCTGGGCCTCGGCATCCCGCACCGTCGGGGCGAAGGCCAGAACAAAACCGGCCAGCAGACACAGGCACAGCACTTTTTTCATAACCCTCTCCTGGCTTGGCATGCGCCCGCAACCGGGGCGCACTTCCTCAATTGCCGTCATGGCACACTCGCCGGGGCTTGACAAGGGGGGCGCTCAGGAAGCCCCGTTCCCCAGGCTGATCTGCCGGATAATGGCCGCCACCCGTTCCTGGTTGGCCTCGAAGGCCTCGCGGCTTTTGGCCTCGCCGTCGCGCACGTACACGGCCAGCGCGGCGATGGCCTCGCGCTGCACGCCGTAAAAGCCGATGAGCAGATTCAGGTCGCGCTTTTCCTCGGGGGTGAGCTGGCCCATCAGCCGCCCCTTGAAGGTCGCCACCACCAGATCGGCATAGCGGGCCGCGTCGGCAAGCGCCTGCTCGGCCTGTTCCCGGGGCAGGGCCCTGGCCTCGAAACGGGCGGCGATGCCGACAAGGGCCTCGTGCCCGAGGACCAGCCCCTGCCCGGCCAGCATGCCGATGGATTGCAGGAAGATGTCGCGGGACGTGTTCTTCTTGGTCTGGGCCGGCGCGGCCGCAGCCCACAAAAGGACTCCCGCCGCCAACATCGCACAACAAAACCGTCTCGCCTGCATCCGTCTGCCTCCTGCGTTTTCCGTCTTCTAGCGCGGCCGGGCAAAAAGGAAAAGCCGCCCCCGGCCGGGCCGCAGACGCCGGCCCGCCTATTGCCCCAAAGCCGCCCCGGCGCGCAGCGACTCCCGCGTCATCTCCAGGAAGGCCCGCCCCGGGGCGCACAGGGTCCGGCCGGCCGGCTGCAAAAACATCAGCGGCGCGTCGAGCCGGCTGTCGGCCCAGTCCAGCACGGCCAGACTGCCGGCCTGCGCCTCCCGGCGCACGGCCAGACGCGGGGCCAGGGCCAGACCATGGCCGGCCGCCACGCAGCGCTTGACGATCTCCAGGCTGGCGCATTCGGTGACGGACGCCGGGCTGGCCCCGGCCCGGGCCAGCGCCTGTTCGATCCGCCCCCTGGCGCTCCAGACATGGCGCGTGACCAGCAACTGGCAACCGTCCAGGTCGGCCGGCCGGATACGGCCGCGCCCGGCCAGGGGGCCGGCCGGCGGGACAATGACCACCAGGGGCTCGCGGTGGATCTCCTCCATGGCCACCCCCTCGGCGGTAAAAGGCTGGCCCAGGACAAGCCCCAGGTCCACCGTGCCCTGGCGCAGCTCCCGGGCCAGTCCCTGGCGGGAACTCGTGACCAGGGTGAGCCGGATGCGGGGGAATTGCCGGCGAAATCCGGGCAGGACGGCGGGCGCCAGGACCAGCCCCAGACTTTCGGACAGGCGCACCGAGAGTTCGAGGCCGGCGTCGTCGCGGCCGGCCATGCGCTGCCGGGTCTGGGCCTCGAGATCGAGCAGCCGCCGGGCATGGCCCACCAGCCGCCGGCCATGCTCCGTCAGGACGACGCGGCCGGCGGATCGGTCAAAAAGCCGCAGGCCGAGATTGTCCTCCAGGGCCTTGATCCGGGTGGTGACCGTCGACGGGGCCAGCGCCAGTTCCTCGGCGGCCTGGCGGAAGGATTCGGTGGCGGCGGCGGCCAGAAACGTGCGCAACTGCCAGGGGTCAAGCATATTCATATTTTGTGAACGCCCCGTTCAAATCTCTTCGTTTGCGAAACAGGCTCTCGCTGCTTACCTTGTATCCCAATGTTTCCCAAAATCAAATTCCGTTGTGCAGAAACGGTTTCGGAGCCGGTATGGACCTTGTGACGATTGTCGTGTTGTGCGGCGCCGCCTTTTTGGGGGGCTTCACCCAGGGGCTGGCCGGGTTCGGCTCGACCCTGGTCGCGCTGCCGCTTCTGGCCATGGCCATGGACATGCGTCTGGCCGTGCCGGTCTGCACGACGCTGGCTGTGGGTCTCAACGTGGCCCTGACCAGCCGCCTGCGCCTCCACATCCGAAAAGACGCGCTCGCCTTGCTGCTGTGCGCCACGATTCCGGGCATTCCCCTTGGCGTCTCCGTGCTTCGGGCCGTGCCCGGCCATTGGCTCAAAGGCATCCTGGCCCTGGCCATCCTGGCCTTTGTCTTCCATTCCTGGCGCTCCGGCCACGGCGCATGTCCCGTAACGGCCCCCGGCCGGATCTGGGGCGTTGCCGCCGGTTTTCTGGCCGGGTGTCTTGGCGGGGCCATCGGCATCAACGGGCCGCCCATCGTGGCCTGGATGTGCCGCCAGGGCTATGACCGCAATGCCCTTCGCGGCACGTTGACCGCCTTTTTCCTGCTGGCCGGCTGCGGCGTGGTGGCCACCCAGGCCGTGGCCGGGCTGGTCACGCCGGCGGTGCTGTGGCGCGCGGCCGTGGCCGTGCCGGCCCTGCTGGCCGGCATGGCGGCGGGCATGGCCTTGTGCGGCCGCATCAGCGAAGCGGCCTTCCAGCGGGTGGTGCTCGGGCTGCTGGCCCTGACCGGCGTGGTCCTGCTGTGCCAGTGGGGCAACGGGCTGGCCCCGGCCTGAGGCGGCGGTCGCAGGGGTTTTCCCGGCCCGCCCGCAAACGGCCGTCGCCGCGTCCGGAAGCGCCCGGCAAAACGCCGGCAGGCCCGGGGCGGGGCGGCTGCGGCGCCCGCACTTGGCTTGACCGGACAAAACGGCTATGCTTCCAGGTTCCCGGAGGAACCATGGCCGTCCATCCCCAGCCTTGCGCCAGCGGCACGCCAGCCCGCGCCGGCAGGCCCTTCCCAGGCCCGGCCGCCCCGTGCGCCAGACCCGGCCGGGCGCGGCCCCATACCCCGCCATCCTTATAACCCAAGGTTCCCTGCCGCCCGGCCCGCCGCGCGACACGGCCCGCTCCCAGGCCATAACGATGTTTTCCAGCACCAATCCGGCCACTGGCCAGACGTTCGCCACCTATCCGGCCCATGACGCCCCGGCCGTGCGCCGCATCCTCGACGAGGGGGGAGCGGCGTTCGCCGGCTGGCGGGAAACGCCCCTGGACGACCGCCTGGACGGCCTGCTGCGGCTGGCCGGCCTGTTCGAGGCCCGGGCGCGGGAACTGGCCGCCCTGGCCACCCGGGAAATGGGCAAACTCCTGCCCGAGGCCGAGGCCGAGGTGCGCCGCTGCGCCAGGATCTGCCGGTTTTACGCCCGCACGGCCCCCCGGTGGCTGGCCGACGAACCCTCGCCGTCGGACGCCGGCCGGCGCATGGTGACCTACGCCCCCCTGGGCGTCATCCTGGCCGTCATGCCCTGGAATTTCCCCTTCTGGCAGGTCATGCGCACCGCCGCCCCGAACCTCGCCCTGGGCAACGCCATGGCCGTCAAGCACGCGCCCAACGTCACCGGCGTGGCCATGGCCCTGGAGGGACTGTTCCGGGAAGCCGGATTTCCCCCCGATCTCGTGCGCGTGCTGCGCATCCCGGTGGAGCTTGTGCCCGGGGCCGTGGCCCACCCGGCCGTGCGCGGGGTGACGCTGACCGGCTCGGCCAGGGCCGGGGCGGCGGTGGGCGCGCTGGCCGGGGCCAACATCAAGAAGGCGGTCATGGAGCTTGGCGGCTCGGACCCGTTTGTCGTGCTGGCCGACGCCCGGCTCGACGACTGCTGCAGCGCCGCCGAAACGGCCCGCATGCGCGGCTGCGGCCAGGCCTGCATCGCGGCCAAGCGGCTCATTGTCGAACGCCCCCTGGCCGGGGCCTTTGCCGAACGGCTGCGCGCCATGCTGGACGCCCATATTCCCGGCGATCCCCTGGACCCGGCCGTAACCCTGGGGCCCCTGGCCCGGGAGGATCTGCTGGAAAACCTGGACCGGCAGGTGAGCGTGTCCCTGGCCATGGGCGCGCGCCTGCTCACCGGCGGACGCCGGCTGGACCGGCCCGGTTTCTTCTACGCCCCGACGCTGCTGGCCGGGGTGCGGCCGGGCATGCCGGCCTTTGACGAGGAACTTTTCGGCCCGGTGGCCGCCCTGGTCGAGGCGGGAGACGCCGAAGAGGCGGTGGCGCTGGCCAACGCCACGGACTACGGCCTCGGCGCCAGCGTCTGGACCGCCGACACGGCCCGGGGACTGGCCCTGGCCCGGCGCATCGAGGCCGGCATGGTGGCGGTCAACGCCGTGCCCCGCTCGGATTTCCGGCTGCCCTTCGGCGGGGTCAAACGCTCCGGCTACGGCCGGGAACTGGCCCGCTTCGGGCTGACCGAATTCGCCAACATCAAAACCCTTGTCGTGGAGGATGCATGAGCGCCGAATTGGACGCCGACATTGAAGCCCGGGCCGAAGCCCTGGCGCGTGAACTGGCCGGGCTGACCGAGCGCCGGGACGCCGCCGCCAAACGGGTGCGCGAACTGATGGCCGCCGAGGATCACCGGGCCGGCGTGTCCCATGCCCAGGCGATTTTCGAGACGCAGCAGGAAAAGCTGGCCCTGGAAACGGAAATGGAAATCGCCCGTCGCCAGCGCAACCGCCTGCTCATGCCCCAATAACGGCCCGCCTGCCCCCACCCGGGGCACGGCCGGCCGGCAGCGGCGGCAAGGGCGGCCCGGCCGGTACAAATCCTTGTCCCGGCCCTGGGGCGGCCCCGCCCCTGCCGGGCCATGCGCCAGCGACGCCCCGGCGACCGGGAGCCGGACAAATTCGGCAACATACTGAAACAAAAGAACTATAAGTTAAAACTCCAGGCCATGTACAAAATCCTGAACGCCTTTCCCGGGGATCGCCCGGCAGGGTCAAAGGTTTTGTACCCCCGACAGAGCCAAAAAGCCCAAAAAAGCGGCCCAGCCGTTGGCCAGACCGCCGCAGCATTCTGCAAGACATTGTAAAACAACAACAAAACAAACACACCCGATACTTGGCACGGCCATTGCTATACCCGAATCATCCTTCCTCCGAAAAGGACATTTCAGAAAGCGGCTCCGGGATGGCGACCTGGGGCCGCTTTCACGTTTTGGCCGCAGCCGGACGCAAAAAAACGCCATCCCCAAAGAGACGGCGCACAAGCTGCCCAGCGTCATACTGCACGCTGTCTTCCTTCCTTGTCCGATCGGCGGTTATAAAAAATCCGCGCCTCCCGCTCTTCCGTCCCCGCCCGCCAGAGCCGTCCGGGGGTCCGGGGGGATGATCCCCCCGGCGGGGTGGTCCAGGAGGGGCAGGCCCCTCCTGGCCGCCGGAGGCACATGGCAGCCTCTTGCGCCCCCCCACTTCTCCCGCTCTCCCCTGCTGTTCCCGCCTATTGCGCCGGATGCTTGCTGCGGCAGGCCCGTTCCACGCCCCAGGCCTCTTCGTCGCGCGCCACCGGCAGCAGGTTCTTGAGCATGCAGTCCAGGGAGGCCGGCGAATATTCCTTGCATTCCGGAGCGCCCGGCTCCTGGAAACGGCATTTGCAGGCCCGGCGCATGAGCATGCCCCCGTCCCGGGAGGCGGCCTTTTTGGCGTAGAGCATGACGCAGTCGGGATAATTCTTCGGTCCGAAAGCCTGGGCGGATGCCCCGGTCGCCAGCGCCGCCACCATGGCCAGGGCCATGCACAAACGTCCCATAGGTGTATCTCCTGCGGGCCGGCCGAAAACAGCGGCAACGCGTTTCCGGCCAGCCATGGTCATGGCTTGCCGCACACGTCGGCCAGCCGTTGCCGCCGCACCGAAGCGGCCCGGTCCATGCCTTGCCATGGACATCCCAAGACGGATGCCGCCCGTATACAGGAAGAGCGGCCGGGCCGACAGCCTCTTTTCCCTTGTCCCGGCCGGGCGACAGCGGCCGCGCGGCCAGCCGGCCGGGGTACCGGACCGTTTACGGGTTCGTTTCCGTTGTCGGCGCAACCGGCGGACTGGCGACAGGTTCCCCTGGCGGCCCGGCCGGCGTCTCGTTTTTCGGGGCCTCTTCCGGCGGGGCTTTTTTCGCCTTGGCGGGGCTGCTTTTTTTCTTCCGCTTTTCCTGGCCCGCCTCCGGGTTCCGGGGCGAAGAAGGCGGGGCCGCCCCGCCTGTCCCGCCGGGCGCCGCCGGTGCAGGCGAAACTGCGTCCAGGCCGTCCGCAGGAGGCGCTTTCGCGCCCTCCGGCCGAGCCGCCTTTGCACTGTCCGAGGCAGCCGCCTTTGCCGCCCCCCGGGGGACGGCTTTCGGGCTGTCCGGCGCAGCCGGGGACGGCGCAGCCGGCTGCGCCAAACCGGGCCGGCCCGGCATTCCCGTTGCCGGGCCGGCGGCAGGCAGGCCCAGGGCCTTGGCCGCGGCCTCGTTGCCGGCATCGATGGCCAGGGCCCGTTCGTAGGCCCGCCGGGCCTCTTCGGGCCGGTCGGCCAGATGGGCCGCCAGCCCTTCGTCCTCGGCCAGCCGGGACAGGAAAAACCGCGCCCCGGAGCGGTTGGCGTCGATGGCCAGGGCCTGCTCCCAGGCGCTCCGGGCCAGATTGGCCTTGCCCTGGCGGCGATAGACCAGCCCCAGAAGTTCCAGGGCGGCGGTGTTTCGCGGCTCGTATTCCAGGGCCGCCTCCAGTTCGAGGCGGGCGTTGGCCGGCGCGTCGAGCAGCCAATAGGCCAGCCCGACCAGAAAATGGACCAGCGGATCGTCGCTGTCGGCCTCCTGGACCTGTCCCAGCAGTTTGACGCCCTCGGCTGTCCGGCCCTCCTGGACGGCGGCAAGGCCCAGTCCGGCCTGCCCCCGGGCGCTTCCCGGATCGACCCGGGCCATGGCGGCGAACCGCTGGGCGGCGTCAGCCGGCCTGCCGGCCAGCAGGTCCAGGCAGCCGAGCGTCCACAGGGCGGACAGGTCGTCGCCGCGCCCGGCCAGGGCCTTTTGCAGCTCGGCCCCGGCCGCGTCCAGCCGGCCCAGGGAGCCCAGGGCCAGGGCCAGCCGGGTTCTGGCGTAGGGGTTTTGCGGATCGGCGGCCAGGACGTCGGCAAAGGCCTGGGCGGATTGTTCGAAACGGCCCCGCAGCAGGGCTTCCCGGCCGATAAACAAGGTGTCGCTGACGCTTGCCGCCATGGCCGGCAGGACCGGTCCCAAAAGCAGCCAGCAGGAGAAAACGATGCGAAAGGCAGGTTTCATGCCCGGGGGCTTGGCAAAGGGCCGGGAGCCTGTCAAGAGCGGGTATGGCCGGACGCCCCGCTTTGATGTAGAGAAAAACCCCGCCCGTCCCCGCGTTCGGACGCGGCAGCCGGCCGGACCGGCAAGGAGCAACGACATGCGCACCATCGCCATCCCCGCCTCGGCCCTGGTCCTGGCGGCAGCCCTTTTCGGAGCGGGCTGCGCCGGGACGTCGGCGCCGCCGCCTTCCAAAACCGTGGAAACGTCCTATCCGTCGCCGGACTATCCGCCCCAGACGGCGACCGCCCCCCGGACGACGCCTGCGCCGCAGCCGGCCGCCAGCCAGACCCTGCCGCCTCCGGCGGGCCCGGCCCCGGCCGCGCCGACGCCCCTGGCCGCGACGCCGGCTCCCGCCCCTGCGGCGACGACCCCGCCGGCAGCCCCCATGCGGCCTCCCGTGCCGCCGCGCGGCGAAGGCGGACAAGGCGGCGCCATGCTGTTTAACGTCATGGACGGAGACAAAAACGGCCGCGTGACCCTGGAGGAATGGCGTTCCTTCCATGAGCGGGAATTTCGCCGCAAGGACAAAAACGACGACAGCGTCATCAGCCGCGAGGAGATGGCCGCGCCGCCGCCCCAGCGTCCCGGAGGCCCGGGCGGTCCGGGCGGACCTGCCGGCGCTCCCCCCTTCGCCGCCCCGGGCGGCCAGGGCGCGGCGACCGCCTACCCGGCCCAATGACGCCGGACGATGCCACACGACAAGGAGCCCACATGAGTTCGCCCGTCATCCCCCTGCCCAAGGGATTTTCCTTCGCCACTGCCGGGGCCGGCTTCAAATACGCCGGCCGCGACGATCTGGCGCTCATTGTCAGCCAAGCCCCGGCGGCTGCCGCCGGCGTGTTCACGAAAAACCTGTTCCAGGCCGCCCCGGTGCTGGTGGCCAGGGACCAGCTCCAGAAAACCGGCGGCCACGCCCGGGCCATTCTGATCAATGCCGGACAGGCCAACGCCTGCACCGGCCAGGGCGGCATCGACGACTGCCGGGCCACCCTGGCCATGGTCGCCGCAGGCACCGATCTCTCGCCCGAGGAGATCCTGCCCGCCTCCACCGGCGTCATCGGGGCGCGGCTCAGGATGGACAAATGGAAGGCGGCCGTGCCCGCCCTGGCGGCCAGCCTCGGCCAGACCCCGCCCATGGCGGCGGCCAAGGCCATCATGACCACGGATTCGTTCCCCAAGGTGGCCTGGGGCAGCCTCGCCACCGAATCCGGCGAGGTGCGCGTCATCGGCATGGCCAAGGGGGCCGGCATGATCGCGCCCAACATGGCCACCATGATCGGCGTGCTGCTGTGCGACGCGAAGGTCGGGTCGCTGTGGTGGCAGGAGGCCGTGGCCGCCGCCGCCGACCGCAGCTTCAACAGCATCACCGTGGACGGCGACACCTCCACCAACGACTGCGTGCTGGCCCTGGCCAACGGCGCGTCGGAAGTGGTCATCGACTCGGCCGAAGGCCGGCAGGCCCTGCTGGCCGTCATGGTCGAGGTCTGCCAGGCGTTGGCCACCATGCTCGTCCAGGACGCCGAGGGCGGCACCAAGATCCTGCGGGTCAAAGTCCAGGGCGCGGCCAGCCACGCCGAGGCCGAACTGGCCGCCCGGGCCGTCGGCAACTCGCCCCTGGTCAAGACGGCCTTTTTCGGCCGCGACGCCAACTGGGGCCGCATTGTGGCCGCCCTTGGCCGCTCGGGCGCGACGTTTCTCCCGGAGGACGTGTCGGTACGCATCGGCGGGGTGCCGGTCTTTGTGGACGGCATGCCCGTGCCCGACGACCTCGACGCCCTGCTCGCCCCGCACATGCGCCGGGGCGAGATCGCCGTGGACGTGGAACTGGGCAAGGGCCCGGGCCGCTACCTGCTTCTGGCCTCGGACCTGACCTACGACTACATCAAGATCAACGCCGACTACCGGACCTAGCGTTGCGGCCCTTCAAAAACACGAGCGTGTTTTTGAAGAAACATATTGTTCCTCTTGATGGCTGTCGCTGTGCCTTGCAGACGCTGCGCAAGGACGCGACGCCAGGCAACGGCCGGCGGGGAGCCCGGCAGACCGGGTTCCCCGCCCTGCCCGCCGCCATGTGAGACGTTCCCATGACGACCCCTCCCCTTGGCGCCGTGGACATGAGCGACCGCGACCGCCGCACGCGGCTGGCCGATCTGGTCTTCGAGGCCGGCATGCTGCGCAAGACCCCGCGCACCGGCTACCAGTTCCTCGGCTCGGGCGCGGAAAACGTGGCCGAACACAGCTTTCGCACCGCCATAATCGGCTTTATGCTGGCCGAAGCCGCCGGGGCCGACCCCTACCGCACCATGGCCATGTGCCTGTTCCACGACCTGCACGAAGCCCGCACCGGCGACTTCAACTACGTCAACAAGCTCTACAACACGGCCGACGCCCGCCGGGCCATGGCCGACGCCCTGGCCGGCACGGGACTGGCCGCCACGGTCATGCCGCTGCACGACGAACTGGAAACGGCCGAGAGCCTGGAGGCCCGGCTCGCCCAGGACGCCGACCAGATCGACCTGATCGCCAACCTCAAGGAGGAACTCGACCTCGGCAACCGCTACGCCGCCGCCTGGATCGAGGCGGCCATGGCGAGGCTTCGCACCGCCCCCGGGCGCGCCCTGGCCGAAACCGTGGCCACGACGGACCACGCCGAATGGTGGTTCAACGGCCCGGACCGCCAGTGGTGGCACAGCAAAAACGGCGTCCCCTCCAAAGGCTGAGCCCATGCGCGTCGCCGTCATCTCCGACACCCACCAGCGCGCGGCCACGCCCTGGCTCGAGGCCGTGTACGCCGAATATCTCGCCCCGGCGGATCTGCTCTTCCACTGCGGCGACCACGTCGGGCATGCCCTGTGGGCCTACCTGCTGCAGCACCCGGGATTCGCCGCCGTGGCCGGCAACTCCGACGGCTACGCCCTCGCCGCCGAGCTGCCGCCGCTGCTTGAGCACGACATCCTGGGCCGGCGCGTGGCCGTGGTCCACGGCTGGGGGCCGCGCCCGGGCCTGTCCGGCCGCATTGCCGCCGCCTTTGCCGACCGTTTCGACATCGTCTTTTTCGGCCACTCCCACGCCGCCGAGGACGTCCGCCACGGCGGCATGCGCCTGATCAACCCCGGCGCGCTCCAGCCCGGCGGCTCCCTGGCCCTGGTCGATTTCACCGGGGACGGCGGGTGCGGGGTGAAATTTGTAGGCGTATAGAGAGGGAAAAGGGAGGGGGAACGGACAGATGCCTCCGGCGGCCGGGAGGGGATGATCCCCTCCCGGACCCTCCGCAAAAGGGGGAACGGGCGCATCGCCTTTACCCCCCTTTATCCAGGGGGTCCGGGGGCATTCACGGCTCTGGCGGTCGTTCTGCCTGCCTTCACCGAACTTCCGCGCCCATCCGCCGTCCCTTCCCACCCCTACTCCCCCTTTATCCAGGGGGTCCGGGGGGAATGATTCCCCCCGGCCGCCGGAGGCCGTATTAGATGCGGACCTTGATAATGCTCAGCAAATCGTTGGCGTAGGCCCCGTCGCGTTTGTACTCCCGGTAGCCGGCCGAGTGGGAGCAACCTACGGCGTAGAGCCGGTCGCCGTCCGCCGCCAGATGGGAGGTGGACTGGCCGCAGGCCAGCTGGCAGAAGACCCCGGCCAGATCGATCGTATCCCCGGGCGCATGGTCCGGATTGGTGGAAGCCACGATCCGGCCGCCGGGCTCCACGAACAGGCCTTCCGACCCTTTGAGGATCTCGCCGCTGCCGTCCCGGGGCAGGGCGTCGTTTAACATCGACAGGAACTGCGGCTGGGAATCGAAGACGATGCCGATGCCGCCAAGCACCGTCCCCTCGCGCTCAAGCGAGGCGATGGGGGCGTTGTAAATGTAGGTGTGCCGGGGCTGGCCGCTGTCTTCATACAGATCGGTCAACTCGAAGTCGGACACGCGGTAGAGCTGCGAATCGCTGATGGCCAGCGTTTCCGCCACGTACTTCGTCTGCAGGATGCGCCCTTCCTGCCGCTGTTCGCCGGGGTTGGAGCAGGCCAGGATGCGGCCGTCGCGGTCGTACACGAACAGGTTCGTGTACACGGTGTACAGGCTGTTGATGTAGGCCAGGATTTCCCGCATGCGCCCCCGGTCGGCTTCCGCCAGCCGGCCCTGTTCGAGCATGCGCCGGAAATCCGAGGTCAGGGCCCACCAGCGGCAGTCGTTGGCCCGCTCGTAGAGATTGCGGTCCATGATGTCGATGGCCAGGGCGGCCAGGAACCGCACGTCGTGCAGCCGCGAGGAGGTGACGAGCTTGAGCAGGCCGCCGGTGGACGTCTGGAAGACCTGCTGCACCTGATCGCCGATCTTTTTGACCTCGTTGAGGACATGGGGCAGGGCCTGGGCCTCGACCTTTTCCGAGGCGTCGGCCTGGATGGACTTCTTGGCGGCCATGATTTCGCCGTTTTGCACCACGAGTTCCAGATCGGACAGCACGTTTTCCGACGCTTCCTCGACCTTGACCAGGCGGCCGGAGAAAATCGCGTTGCGCCGGATGGCGGCCTCGTCGAGGCCATGGCCGTTGGTCCCGTTTTGAAAGGCCGTGGCCACCCGTTTGAGCACATGGCCGTACCAGGGCAGGCCGAAAAAGCCCTGGTAGCCCTTGGTGGGCAGGGTCTTGGCCAGATAGGCCTCGCCGCCAAGCGAGACCATGGCGAATTCGTCGCGAAGGGCCAGGGCATAGGCGCGTCCGGCCGGAGCCTTGGCCGGGTCGCTGGAGGCGATGGCCTTGCCGGCCTCGTCCAGGATGAGGATGACGATGTCCTCGGAAGACTTCTTGAGGTTTTCAAAGATGCCTTCCATCTCGCCGGCGAAGTCGAACAGCAGACACAGCACGCCAAGCGGCGCGCCGGTGTCCGGATCATGCACGGCCTGGGAATAGACGAGCACGTCGCCGCGCCCGGGGGCCAGATCGCTTGGCCGGAAGGTCTCCACGTACTGCGGGGCGGCCAGGGCCTCGGCCAGAAGCGGATCGGCCGAGCGGGCCACGGGATTGTCCCGGTCCAGGTGGGCCCGCACCCGGCCGTCGAGGCCAAGGACGACGATCTCGTTATAGACCGTGTATTTTTCCCGGTATTCGCGCAGCCGTTCCTCGATGCGCTCCACGTCGTCCGGGTCGTCGCCTCCCCGGAGCAGGAACCGGACAATGTCGTCGTCCGTGGCCAGAAAGCCGACGTCGGCCGTCCGCTCGAACAGGTTGCGCTTGAGGATGTCGATGGCCACCTGGGCCACGGCGGAGATTTCCAGCACCACTTTCTGGGTGTTTTCCAGAAGCAGGGTATCGATGAGATTTTGTTGCAGCGACGCGAAATTGTCCTGCGTCGAAATAATGAAGTCGATCAGGGTCTGGGCAATGCGGCTGCAATTGATCTTGCCCGTCAGCGTGGCTCTCGTCCATTGCCGGTCAAGGCGCGTCAGCACGCTTTGACAATGATCGACGGAGGTCATGGCCCGCAGCAGCGTTGTCTCGTGCTTCTTGACGAGTCCCGTGTTCATTATAAAAGCCTCCCATAGGCACGCCGACGCAGATTGGCAAATCGGACGCACCTGTGCCCGACACGGGCGGCCTGTCCCGGCGGCCCGCACGACCCGACACGCTCCGGCCCCGGACGGCGCACACGGCGTCGGCAGGCATGTCGGCAGGCCCCGGTTGCATCCGATCCTCCCCGTCTTCAGGCGGGGCGCATGCTACGCAATGCTTCTCCTTGTGTGAACCGCTTTCGGTTTTTTCTTCAAATAACATTCTTGTTAAATCCACCCTGTACCGCACCCTTTGCCGGCCGCCTGAAAAAAAGCCGGCCGGCTTCTCCGGCCGGCGTCCCGTTCCGCCGGCCTCTCCCCCGCCCGGCCGCCCGTCGTCCCGGGGCAAAAAAAGCATCACTTGACAATTGTGTAAATTCAAGCCAACCGCATTTTTTTCGGTTCCTGCCGCGAGAGGGTCTTTTTGAGCCCCAAAGGCAACACCCCTGGCGGCGGCTTCGGCCTGAGCCTCTCCGGCAGCGCTCGGCCGGCTAGAAATTTTTTCATTAAATAACAGCTAAATAGAGATAAAGAGAGGCCTGCATGCCGCGTTTCAAACCAGCCCGGGGCCGGCGAACACCAGACCCGCCCCGCCCCCGGCGCCAGCCGGCGCCCACTCGACCGAAGAATCGACGGCAATCCGGCCTCCGTACCTGTTCGCCAACCGGCCCCGGCCCGGAAAACCAAACATGAGACAACGCCACCCGCCGCCCTGGCCGCCCGCCCCCGGCCATTGCCGGGGCGCAGCGCCGCCGGCGGCCCTGGCCGTCCCCCGTTCCAGGCCGGATTGCCTTCGTTCGGCCTTCGTTTGGCCTTCGTCTGTAAGCGCCTTTTCCAGAATATCATTCGAAAAATACGATCACGCTTTATCTATTGATTGGCATTTGGCTTTTGTATAGAACGCCCTCTGCCGTCGCCCAATTGAAATACAACAATGCGATTCCCCTTGCAGAGAGCGGCCGACAATCCGTTTGCGGCCAAAGCCCGGCCCAGGCAGGACTGACGCAGAGACCGTCCCCCTCCATGTGCAGTTCCCGTGATGATGCGCAACCCCAAAGGAGCTTTCATGAAGTCCATCAAAATCCGGATCATGCTCGGGCTTGTCCTGGTCATCTCCATCCCGGTGACGATCGTGTTCGGCCTTATCTTTCGCACCATCTACACCGAGACCATCGCCCTGCACGTGGACGCCATCCAGCGGGAAATACGCCAGCTCGACAACGCCATGACGCTTTTCATGGACGAGGCCCGGTACAACGCCGCCGGGCTGGCCGCCGAACCGGTCCTGCGCGACATCCCGCCCAATCTGACCAGCTACACGGCCACCAAAGACAAGACCAAGGCCGCCCCCCGGGACGACGACGCCAAGGGCAGGGAAATCACCGTCCTGTTCCAGCGGACCCAGGCCGCCCACCCGGCCTACGTGGAAGTCTATTTCGGCGACGAGGGAGCCGGCGGCTTCGCCACCAGCAGCAGCGACGAGATGATGCCGGCCGGCTACGATCCCCGCAAACGCCCCTGGTACGCCGAAGCCCTGAAGACCCCGGACCGGGCCGCCATCTCCAAGGCCTACATGTCCACCACCGGCGAGGCCGTGGTCGGCGTGGCCAAGGTGGCGTCCGACAAGGGCAGACGCATCGGCGTGGTCGGACTGGATATTTCGCTGAAGGTGCTCACCGACATCGTCAAGAAGATCCGCATCGGCAAGACCGGCTATGTCGTCTTCGCCCAGGGCGACGGCGTGGTCATCTCCAACCCCCACGACGAAAAGCAGAATTTCAAGAAACTCGGCGAACTGGGCATCGCTGCCCTGAACCGGGTTTTTGAAGCCGGCAACGACAGCAGCCAGATCGTCGAGATGGACGGCAAACAGTACCTGGCCCTGGTCCACAAGGCCGGAAGCCTTGACTGGAAATTTCTGACATTTATGGAATATGACGAGGTGGTCGGCCCCCTGCACGCCCTCATGTGGCAATCGGGTCTGGCCATCGCCGCCATCCTGGTCCTTATTTGCGCCGTGCTCACCTTCTTCCTCAATGCCGAGATTTTCAGGCCCCTTGGCCGCATGATCCAGCATCTGCGCGGCATCGGGGACGGCCGCTACGACGAACGCCTGACCGTGCGCCGCCATGACGAGATCGGGCAGGTCTACGAGGCCCTGAACCAGACCTCGGCCACCCTGTCGGCCCATATTGCCGAGATCGGGGCCATGACCGACGAGGCGCAGCGCAAGGCAAGGCAGGCCGACGAAGCCCGGCAGCAGGCCGAGGAAGCCAAACGACAGGCCGAAAACGCCCGCACCGAGGGCATGCTCCATGCCGCCGACCGGCTCAAGAGCGTTGTCGAGATCATTTCCAGCGCCTCCACCGAACTGTCGGCCCAGATCGAGGAATCGAGCCGGGGGGCCGAGCACCAGTCCACCCGCATCAACGAGACGGCCACGGCCGTGGAAGAGATGTCCGCCTCGGTGCTGGCCATCGCCCAGAACGCCGAATCCACGGCCCGGCTGGCCGAGCAGTCCAAGGAATCGACCGTGGAGGGCGCCCGCCAGATGGAGCGGGTCAAAAACGACGTGGACGGCATCCAGTCCGGCTTCAAGGACGTCTACACCTCCCTGTCCGACCTCAGCCGCAAGGCCGACGGCATCGGCTCCATCGCCCAGACCATCGAGGACATTGCCGACCAGACCAACCTGCTGGCCCTGAACGCCGCCATCGAGGCGGCCCGGGCCGGCGAGGCCGGCCGGGGCTTTGCCGTGGTGGCCGACGAGGTGCGAAAGCTGGCCGAAAAGACCATGACCGCCACCAAGGAGGTCGGCGAGGCCGTGGCCGGCATCCAGCGGGGCGTCAGCGGCACGCTGACCGGCATGGACAAGGCCCAGCAGATCATCGAACAGTCCATCGGCCAGACCGATCAGGCTTCCAGGGGCCTCGGCGGCATTCTGGAACTGTTCGCCGAGTCCTCGGATCAGGTGCGCACCATCGCCACGGCCGCCGAACAGCAGTCCTCGGCCACCGAGCAAATCCACCGCAGCATCGAGGAGATCAACACGATCTCGTCGGAAACCGCCGACGCCATGCGCGAGGCGGCCAACGCCGTCCAGGAACTGGCCAACCAGACCATTGCCCTCAAGGACCTCATCTGCGCCCTGGAGTCGGAAAGCACCACCTGCCGGCCGCACGCCCTGCCGGCGTAAAGGCGAAAGGCGAAAGGAGGCCTCCGGCGGCCGGGGGGAATCATTCCCCCCGGACCCCCTGGATAAAGGGGTCAAAGGGGGGGGAAGGGACGGCGGATGGACGCGGAAGAACACTGTGAAGAGATCTGGCCCGGCTGTTCCGTGAACGCCCCCGGACCCCCTGGATAAAGGGGGCCAAAGGCGGGAAGGGACGGCGGATGGACGCGGAAGTTCGGTGAAGACGGGCAGGATGGGCGCCAGAGCCGTGAATGCTCCGCCCTTACCCTGCCTTTCCGTCCGGGAGGGTCCGGGAGGGGGTGACCCCCTCCCGGCCGCCGGAGGCATTGTGAACAGCCCCCGGCGGGGGGCCGGGCGGGGGGGGGCCCCGGCGGGGCACGCGTATTTTCCGGCTTCCTGCGGCGTCCCCGCCCG